>PVMK01117756.1_pt1 | contig 16433 bp, 20 predicted proteins | sample 1853481 | NCBI WGS metagenome assembly PVMK01 (sample SAMN08533507, study PRJNA380276) | Marine sediment metagenome, whole genome shotgun sequencing project.
TCCTGTGATCGCTCGCAACCATCCCATCGGACAGCGACACGACGCGATCTGCCATCGCCGCAATGGGCGCATGGTGTGTGATCACCGCTGTCGTCGTTCCGAGCAAACGGTTCACCTGGTCGATCACCTCGAGCACGCGGATCCCCGTCTTGAAGTCCAGTGCGCCCGTCGGCTCGTCGCAGAGCAGTATCTTGGGTTGTTTGGCCACGGCGCGCGCAATCGCAACGCGCTGCTGCTCGCCACCAGAAAGCTGGGCCGGAAAGTGATCCATCCGCTCGGTCAGCCCAACGAGCGCCAGCGCCTCGCTCGGGTCCAAGGGGGTCTTCGAGATCTCGGTCACGAGAGCGACATTCTCGCGTGCCGTGAGGCTCGGAATCAAGTTGTAGAACTGGAACACGAAGCCGACATTCTCACGCCGAAACTCGGTCAGCTCCCGCTCGCCTGCTCTCGCGATGTCCTCGCCTCGATAGAGCACCCGCCCCGAGCTCGGCACGTCGAGCGCGCCGAGAATGTTGAGCAAGGTCGACTTGCCGCTGCCGGACGGGCCGAGAAGGACCAGCAGCTCTCCCTCGTAGAGAGGGACGTTCACGCCCCGCAGCGCATGCACTTCGACGTCGCCCATCTGGTACACCTTGCTCACGTCTTGCGCGGCGAGGATGGCTGAGCGTTCGCTGTTTGGTTGGGGCTCTGGCATCACGGCGTCCAACTAGCGTGCCCGTTCGTACGCTTTGTGCCGATTCAGGTCAACTCACCCTTGAACCTGCACGCGCCGGGAGGTTATGAGAGGGCATGCTCGTGGAGTCCGAGTTCCAAAATGCGACGCTCGACGAGCAGACGTGGCGGTACCATGACTCTGGGCAAGGGCGCCCGGTCGTGCTCATTCACGGTTTCCCTGACACCCCACACTCCTGGGCCGAGATCGCGCGCGCGCTGAACGAAGCGGGTTACCGGACGATTCTTCCGTACCTGCGGGGCTATCATCCCGACACCCTGGTGCCAGCTCGGCCGTACGATGCACTGCACACTGCCGAAGACGCCATCGGGCTCCTCGACGTGTTGGGATTGGAGTCGGCTGTGCTCGTGGGTCATGACTGGGGCGCAACGCTCGTCTACGGCGCAGCCGCGTTGGCGCCTGATCGAGTGCAAGCCATCGTGCCAATTGGGATTCCGCACCCACGGACCTTGAAGCCCAAGAACGCCCTTCAGGCGCTAGGGCTGTTCGTCATGGCGAGGCACTTCCTCTACTTCCGGGCGCCGTGGGCCGAAGCTGGTACGCGCCGCAATGACTTTCGGTACATCGACACGCTCTATCGGCGCTGGGCGCCCGGCTGGCAAGGGCCCGAGCGCGACGCTGCGGTCGCCTGCGCGAAGGAGGCCTTCTCGACACCCGAGGTGCTGAGCGGCGCGCTCGACTACTACCGGGCCATGGGGTCGAAGATCGATCGGCGTCTGCGGGGGCCGATCAATTGCAGCGGCCTGATGGTAGCCGGCGGAAAAGACTTCGGTGGTCGCCTCGGACCCTACAAAAAGTCCCAGGGCCTCTTCGAGGGCGGCGCGGAGCTCCTCGTCATGCCAGAGGCCGGCCATTGGCCCCATCGCGAGGAGGAGTCCCAGTTTACGGAGGCGCTCCTTCGGTTCTTGGGGGAGCTCCCATAGAACGCGTTGCTCGGGTCTTGACGATATTGGTTGACAGCCTCAACTATTTAGTTGCATCATTCAACTATTGGAGGCTTTGATGGACAAGGATCAAGTACATGACGTCGTGAAGTCGGGGTACGCAGAGGTCGCACGCCAAAAAGGCGGCTGCTGCGGCAGCCCGGCCGCAAGCGCCCACGCGGAGACTGCTGCCCTCATCGGCTACGCGGAGGGAGACATCAGCGGCGACGCGGCCGAAGCAAATCTCGGGCTTGGCTGCGGCAACCCGACCGCGCTCGCTAGCCTGAAACCAGGCGAAACCGTCGTTGATCTCGGCTCTGGCGCTGGGTTCGACGCCTTGCTCTCCGCTGAAAAGCTCGGCCCTGAAGGCCGCTTCATCGGTGTGGACATGACCCCTGAGATGCTCGAGCGAGCCCGCACGAACGCGGTGAACGCCGGCCACGCGCGCACGGTCGAATTTCGCGAGGGACTGATCGAGAACCTCCCCGTCGCGTCAGAAAGCGTGGATGTCGTGATCTCCAACTGCGTCATCAACCTCAGCCCGGACAAGGCGCAGGTGTTCCGGGAAGCGCATCGGGTGCTCAAGCCAGGTGGGCGTGTCGCGGTGAGTGACATCTTGCTGAGTGAGCCATTGCCGCCGGAAGTCGCGAAGCTTGCCGCGACCTGGATTGCTTGTGTGGGCGGTGCATCGACCGAGGAGGAGTATCTCGGCTACATGCGCGCCGCTGGATTCGAGAACATCGAGTACACCCGCAAGCCAGCCGGGCCAATGCTCACGCCGAGCCTCCAGGACCCGATGTGGAAGGCGGCGGTCGACTTGATCGGCATGGAGCGAATCAACGAGATTTCAAGCACCGTCTTCAGCTACTCCATCACCGCTAAGCGGCGATGAGCTCGGTCGTCGAAGACGTCATCGCGTTCTACCGCATGTTCTCCTCGTTCGAACGCGAGGAGATCTGCTGCGGGACGGTGAGCCCTGCGCAGTGCGTGCTCCTGCAAACACTCGCGGGGGGAGAGTGGGACGTAAGCAGCCTGGCCTCCCAGTCGAGGGTCACCAAGGGTGCGATGACGCGCCTGGTCGACGGACTCGAAAAGCGCGCCTGGGTCACCCGTACAAGAGGCGAAGACGACGCCCGCCGCGTATTGGTCTCCCTCACCGCCGATGGCAAGAAGGAAGCCAAACGCCTCAGCCGCCTAACCGAACAAAGCATCGCCACCATCCTCACGCGCATCCCGAAAGCCGAGCACGCCCAAGTCATCCGCAGCATCCACCTCCTCCGTCAGGCAGCAGAACAAACCCGCGCTCAACTGGACTGCTGCTAAGAGGAGTGTGACCCCTATTCTCAGTCGGCTTCGAAGCCCGCGGCCTTGTGCGCGCCGTCGCAGAACGGTTTGTTCTGGGAATGGCCGCAGCGGCATAGCGCGGCCTTCTTGCCCTTCCACGCTTCTCGACCGCTTGCCGCCATGATGGTGAAGTTTCCGTTGAGCAAGAGTGGACCGTTGGGCGCACGACCCACCTTGAGTATTCCGCCAGGGGCATCGAAGCCTTCCCCGCTGTCGCCGACCGCTCCGTAGTCCTTGAAGCCAGCATCCTCGTGGCTGTTGTCGCAAAACGGCTTGTTCTTCGACTCGCCGCAGCGGCATAGCGCGGCTCGGAAGCCCACGCCGGACATGTCGTCCGCGGCACCATCAATCTCGAGATGGCCGCGGACGTAGAGTGGGCCGTTGTACATCACCGAAACCACGTTCTCGGCCTCCGCGACCTCCCCCGTGTCGCCGTCTTTGCGTTCGTAGGTCAGCGCGCCGCTGGGGCACCGGTTGACCACGTCGGCAACTTCGTCCGGGCTCGCGAGATCGGGCTGGCACCAGGGTTCCCGGCCACCGATGAAAAGCTCGTTCTTGGCGCGACCGCACTCCCCGATGTGAATGCACAGACGTCCGTCCCAATGGACGTCTCGCTCGGCGCCCTCGTACTTCACAACCTTCTTGTCGCTCATGGGGTTCCTCCTGGCGTCGCGGCGTCGATGGGCTCCATCCAGAAGCTGATTCTCTACTACAGAGGCCCGCAAACCACTACAGCGAACTGACGCTGAATCGCTCGACGCCCAACAGCGTGGTAAGCAGGCAATTCAGATGGCGCATCAGCATCACCACCATCACGCGACCGCCGCCGAAGTTGCCGGAAACCGCCGGCGTCTGGCCATGGCGCTCATGCTGACCGCCGCGTACATGGTTGCCGAGGTGGTCGGCGGGCTTGCCGCCAACTCCTTGGCGTTGCTCGCGGACGCGGGGCACATGTTCTCGGACGCCGCCGCCCTAGGACTTTCCCTGGTGGCGGTGATACTCGCCCAGCGCCCCGCGACCGCGCACCGCACCTACGGCTTTCACCGGGCCGAGATCCTCGCTGCGCTTGCCAACGGCGCCGCGCTTCTCACCCTCGCCGTTCTGATCGCACGCGAAGCCTGGGAACGTCTCTCCGCACCGCCCGACGTACAAGGTGGATTGATGCTTGTGGTCGCGTGCGGCGGCTTGGCGATCAACTTGGCGAACCTGCGTATCCTGAGCGGGGGCCGCGAGAGCAATCTGAACATCCGAGGGGCCTGGTTACACGTGATGGCCGACACCCTGGGTAGCGTCGGCGCTATCTCCGCCGGTGCTGCGATTTATTTCCTCGGCTGGCGATGGGCCGACCCTGTTGCATCGTTCGTCATCGCCACGCTCGTTCTGTACTCCTCTTGGGGTCTCGTTCGAGAAACCCTCGATGTCCTCATGGAGGGCGTACCGAAGGGCATCTCGATCGAAGACGTCACGGAGGCTCTCAAGGAGCTTCCAGGAGTACTGGACGCTCACGACCTGCACGTCTGGTCGTTGACGAGCGGCAGGAACATCGCGACCGCCCACCTAGTCATCGCTGAAGACGCGGACCACCAGGGCATCATCGATGCTGCCAATCGAACTCTCGCCGACCGCTTCGCGATCCAGCACGCGACCATTCAAGTGGAGCACGACGAGCTTGCGAGCCAATGCAATCCCTGCAGCTCGACTGCCTCGATTGGCTAGGAGCGCTTCAGTCGTCGGTGGGCTTTCCGCTAGCACATCTCGCGCAAATGCAGACCTTCCCTCGCACCTCGGTAGGAATCGCTGCGAGCGCGCCCGGACTCATGGTCACCGTCATGCACCAACACGACTCCGCATCCTGCCCCGCAGCGACGGCGCATTCGTTGGATTTGCCGCACAGAGGGCACTTGGTGCTGTCTTTCGGGTCGGGGCGCTCGGTCATTCGATCTCGGTGACGCGTTCTATCCGTTGGTACTGCTCTTCATAGAGCTGCACGATGTACGTGTGCATCTCGTTGAGTCGCACCAGCTGCTTTCGTGGCGAGGCTTCTTTCTCGTTCGCGTCACACAACTTGGTAAGCTCACTGACAGCCTCGAGAGAGCTGCTCGCCCGCGTCGCCGAGACGGCAACCAACGTGGTCATTGCCAGGGCCGGCAGCGCAACCATCAAGAAGCGCGACCAGACGCCAGGCGGTGTGCGCCGAATCATCCAGGGCGACATCATCACGAGGATGATCGCGGCAAGGCTGGACAGCAGCCACGGCCCGTGGCGCCGCCAAACGTGGCGCCATGCCCCCGCGCCTCTTCCTTGCGGGCCTCGATGCACGGATCCGATTCCTTCAAGTGTCGAAGCTCGTCTTCGACCGCGTCAGCGAGCTCCTCGGCGAGCTCTTCGTGGAGACTAACCTGCGACAAGTCGACGGCCCGGGCTCCCGAGCGCTTCTCCGGGGGCACCATCGAGAATCGGTTTACGTACACGGTGCGGCCCGAGTCCGCGGTGTAGGAATAGAAGACGGGCGCCGACTGTGCGTAGGCAGTACCGGCAAGCGCTAGAACAACAGCTAAAATGAGGATCCGCATCAGCTCTTCTTCGCGACGGAAGACAGAATACCCATACCCAGGACGGCGCTAGCGAACGAGCCGACGATGATGCCAATCTTGGCAGAAACCAAGAGCCCCCCGGAAAGCCCGAGCGACGCGATGAAAAGCGCCATCGTGAAGCCGATGCCGCCGAGGAACGCTGCGCCACCGAGGATGGGCCAGGTCACCCCCTCGGGCCGGGCGGCCCATCCGAGCTTCACGGTCAGCCACGAGGCACCGAATATGCCAATCGGCTTCCCGAAAAGCAGACCCGCGGCCACCGCGACGGCAACCGGCTCGCCAATCCCATCCAGCGCGATCGGCACACCGGCGTTGGCCAGCGCAAAGAGCGGCATGATGCCGAATGCCACCCACGGGTGAAGCGCAGTCTCAATCCGGAACAAGGGCGATACCGCCTCGCGAGACGCAAACGAGAGGTCTGCGACGAGCCCCCTCGCGCTCTCGATGCTGGTTTCTTCTTTGCGCAGTGTGTCGTCGGTGTGCCGCAAGAAGGCCAAGAAACTCGGCCCTCCCAGCCATGGGTGCACCGGTGTCAGCAAGCCGAGGATCACCCCTGCAATCGTCGGGTGCACACCGGATTGGAGGGTGCAGAGCCAGACCCACCCACCAACGATCAAGTACATGCCAACCGAGCGCACGCCGAGACGGTTCATCGCGGCAATTGTCACGAGCCCGACGAACGCGCCGGCCAGCCATGTCGCGCTAATCGACGAGGTGTAGAAAATCGCGATGACGACAACCGCCATCAAGTCGTCGACGATGGCCAGCGAGAGCATGAGGATGCTGAGTCCATACGGGATGCGCTTGCCGAGGAGCGACAGACACCCGACGACGAACGCGATGTCCGTCGCCATCGGAACGGCCCAGCCGTGCTCCCCCGCTTTGCCATGTTGAAGTGCCAGGTAGATCGCGACCGGCGCAATGACACCGCCAAGCGCAGCTGCAACGGGCAACACGACCTTCTTGGGATCACTGAGCTCTCCAATGATGAGCTCGCGTTTGATCTCGAGGCCGATGACGAAGAAGAAGACCGCCATCAACCCGTCGTTGATCCAGTGGGAGAGCGGATACGCGAGCTCGAAGCGGCCTACGGCAATGCGAACCTCGTGATGCCAAAATGCCTCATAGGCCTCTGCATAGGGAGAGTTCGCCGCGATCAAGGCGATGGCCGTGCAGATCAAGAGCACGACCCCGCCGGCCGATTCGATGTGCATGAACGCCATCAGCGGCCGCTGAAGGCGCTGAATCGGGCGATCCGGCAGGTGGGTGATCCTGGAATACGAGAGATCTTCCTTGCCCATCGGCGACCGGCTTATCGCGGAATGTGCTAGAAGGCTAGGGTCTATGTGGATTAGCGAAGCCACCGTTGCGTGGTCGTTTCTTGGGGTGAGTCTGGTCGGGGCGGTGTTCACACTGAACGCCTTCATGCCGGTACGCCGAGTTCCTGCGCTGTTCGTGCCTAGCTTCTTCGGATCCTGGCTCACGGCGGAACTGGCTCTGCACCACATCGTTTGGCAGGCGATCGCGACCATTCTGTTCGTCCAGTTCGGAGCCTTGTCTATTTGGCCAGGGCTGGTGGGTTTGGGGATTACGGTGGTCTCGTGGCTCGGCCTGTTGGTCCTTTTCCACGACGGTCGAAAGACACACCACACATTCGACGAGGCGCTCAGGGACCTCGCAGAGCCAGCAGATGCTGTGCGTATGCCGTTCATACAGCTGCTCATGCCATTTCGATTTCGCCGGCATGGCGTCAAGGTGATCCGCAACGTCACCTACCGGGAAGCCGCGGGCAAGACGCTACGCTTGGATGTTGCCATGCCGGAGGAACCAGGCGCCAATCGCCCTGCGATCATGCAGATTCACGGCGGCGGGTGGATCATCGGCGACAAGCGCGAGCAAGGCTGGCCGCTCATCGGGCACCTCGCGGCAAACGGCTGGGTCTGCTTCAACGTGAACTATCGGTTGAGCCCTGCCGCCACCTGGCCCGATCACCTCATCGACCTGAAGTACGCTCTCAAGTGGATTCGTGAGCACGCAGACGAATACGGCATCGACCCAAATTTCGTCGCAGTCACTGGGGGCTCCGCCGGCGGGCATCTCACGGCCATGATGGCACTCACTGCAAACGATCCCGAATACCAACCTGGCTTCGAGTCCGCGAACACTACGTTGCAAGCCGCCGTGCCGGTCTACGGCGTCTATGACTTCACGAATCGTCTCGGCACGATGCTGGACAGCTTTCGGCCTCAGATGCTCGAGCCCATGATCATGAAGGCCTTCTTCGAAAAGGAGCCGGAGAAGTTTCACCGCGCCTCTCCGATCGATCGCGTCCACCCTGACGCGCCGCCCTTTCTCATCGTGCACGGCGATCGCGACACGCTCGCCCCGGTCGAGGATGCACAGCTCTTCGCCGAAACTCTGCGAAACACCTCGAGCTCGGCGGTAAAGTACACGGAGCTCCGAGGCGCTCAGCACGCGTTCGATATCTTCGCGTCGCCGCGGACAGCACGAATGCTCGATGGGGTGCTTCGTTTCCTAACGGCTATGCGCGGGCACGCGAAAACTGCAAGCGCTTCTCGTCCTGCCGAACGATTTACGACTCCCGACCCGGGGCAAGAGGCCGCCGCGTCGAGCTAAACCTGCGCCTTCAGTACTGCAGCTTGATTTGAATCGTGACGGGTCCGCCCTGGTAGTCGAACTTCGCGTCCTTGTAGAGGGGCGGACCAAACCTCCTGGCTTTGACGTTCTGCGACACGCCCCAGGGCTCCTTGGAACTACCAATCGCGTTGGTATCGAGCTTCCCGTTGTGGTTCTTGTCGAGGAACACCGACGCGGCGTACTCCCCTAGGCCCGCACGCTTGAATACGCACGTGCAGGTGTCGCCTTTGACGTCGACCCAGGTTCGTCGAAGCGCACGGCGATGTTTCCGCGGAAACCCTTTGTTCTGCCAGAAGAGGGCACAGGCCAGCGTGCCCTCCGCTTCCTTGATGCCGGTGATCTCGATCGTCAGGGTGTTGCGTGCCGCCGGATCGTGGTTGACTTGCGCCTCCGAAGACGGCGACACGAGCCATGAGCCCAGCATCACGACCACGACCAAGGCAGTGCTCGCCCATTTTCTCCAACCCATCTAGTGCTCTCCGGATTCCCCTCTGTGCCACCACGTCATTTTCATACGGGTTTGACGTAGGGGTCGGGGCAATGTTTAGACGAGGCCCTGATTTTTGCCAAATGAAGTCCCTGATTTCATTCGTTAATGATGAATTCTGCGATTCCTTATTGACAGCACGAACGGTCGTACTATTATGAGGGCATGGGCAAAGGTGAAGAGACCAAGCGAGCCATCGTCGACCAGGCACTCGAGCTCGCCAGCACGGTCGGCCTCGACAAGCTAACCATCGGCGCGCTCGCCGGCGCGACCGGCATGTCGAAGAGCGGCCTGTTTGCCCACTTCCGTTCCAAGGAACAACTGCAGCTTCAGGTTCTCGCCCAGGCGCGTCGGCGCTTCACTGAAGTCGTCATCGACCCAGCGCTCAAGAAGCCGCGCGGCGAGGCGCGCCTGCGATCGATCTTTGAGCGCACGTTGAAGGAGTGGGAGCAAGAGCTTCCCGGAGGCTGCATTTTCCACGCGGTTTCTGCGGAGCTCGACGACCAGCCGGGCCCAGCTCGGGACTACCTGGTCCGAACCCAGCGCGACTTGGCGGACACGCTGAAGCGCGCCGCCGAGATCGCAATCGAAGAAGGGCAGTTCCGGAAGGACTTGGATCTCGATCAGTTCGTGTTCGAGCTGGGCTCGATCTCCGCTGCCCATCATCACTTCGGGCGTCTGTTGGGCGACCCAGACGCAGAGCAAAGAGCTCGCACCATGTTCGAAGCACTGCTCGCGCGGTCGCACTAATAAGGAGAGACGCCATGACTACCCAAGGCACAGACACTTTGACGATTTCAAATAAAAGCACGAACGTTCGTTCTCATGTGTCCGCACCTGTTTGGCTGCGGGCCTCCTTCTCCGCCGCAGGCTATCTGGCTCCGAGCCTCACTGCTGGGGTCGCCGAGCGGTTGTTCTTCAAGACCCGCCGCAACGGACCCCGCCCCGGCGAGCGCGACGTGCTCGAAAGTGCAACGCCCTCTTCGATCGCCGGCATGAAGGCCTGGTCCTGGGGCGAGGGGCCCACCGTCCTTCTCGTACACGGCTGGAACGGCCGCGCCACGCAACTCGGTGGTTTCGTCGAGCCCCTGGTCGCCCGCGGCTACCGGGTGGTGGCGTTCGATGCTTTCGGTCACGGCGAGTCACCGGGCAGCAGCATGTCGATTCCTGAGTTGGCGACCTGCATTCAGCAGGTCTCCGACGAGCTCGGCGGCCTCCACGGCGTGATCGCACATTCGATGGGAGGGGCAGCGACGACGCTCGCCCTCTCCAACGGCTTGCAACTCGAACGCGCCGTCTTCGTCTCGCCCCCCTCCGACCCGAGGCTGTTCCTCCAGATCTTCAGCGATGCGTTGGCCATCCCTGGTGAAGTGCGCGCGCACCTGAAAGAACGCGTGGAGCGCCGAGTCGGAATCACGATGGAGCGTATGCAAGCCAACCGGATCGCTCCGTCGATGCGAGCTCCGCTTCTAGTCATCCACGATCGGAACGACAAGGAAGTTCCCGTGGACTCCGGCCAAAGCATCGCCGAGGCCTGGCCGAACGCAGAGTTGATCATCACCGAAGGACTCGGCCATCAGCGGATTCTCCGCGCCGAGCACGTCACAAATGTTGCCGCGAGCTTCATCGACGCAATCCAGCGTCTGAAGAGCGCGGCCTAAATCAGAAAAGGCAGAAGACCATGACTACAGAAATCAGAGACCCGCAGTTCGCAATCAGCGTGAACGAAATCGTCGACTCGATCGTTTGGCCCGACGCGTCCTTCGCACTCGGCCCCTTGGAAGCCGCCGTGAACGTAGTGACAGCCCTCTACGAGGCGTTCGCAACTCCGGATCGCGTCATCCTGCGCCACGCTCTGAACGGAATCGCGTTTTGAGCGGGCGGCCCTGTTGGAAAGCCGGGTCGGGGTCGACGCAGACCGTCACCATCGACCCGGCGTTGGGAGGCGCCATGTCCTCGCCGTCGATATTCACCGTTGGAACGCAGCCACCGCCCCCCGCAACAGGTCAGGCACCCTCACCTTCTCTCGGGTCTTTGGATCGACACAGACGCTGGTGACACTCGCGTTCGCCAGCGTCTCGCCGTGGCTATTTCGAATCACAAACGTGCTGGTGACGCTCGAGCTTCCAACTTTCGAAATGCGGGTCTCGATATGAATGTCTTCTTCAAATCTGGCGCTACCCAAGTAGTCGCAGTCCGCGTTTACATAGAACATATCGGTGCCGCTCTTCGCCATCTCCTGCCAAGGCGTTCCAATCGCGCGCATATACGCGCCCAGGGCCTCGTCGCAGAAAACGAAGTAGTTGCCAAAATAGACATGCCCTTGCATGTCCGTGTCCCGAAACCGAACACGCATCGTGTAGACGAACGGGGGCTTCACACAGAGAGGCTACGACACGGCAGCGCAGGAACAACCCGAGCCAACACGGCTCTGCCGCTGTCACCAACACCAACACCGTCACTGGCACTGACACTGAGCACTGACGCTGCCGCTGCCGCTGACGCTGCCACCGCCGCTGACCCTGTCACTGACGCTGAAGCCGCCCCCGTTCCCCGTCGTGGACAGGCCGCGGGGGTTGGGACCTGACCGCGCTCTTCGCCTCGGTGCAAAGCGAACGCACGGGGCTCTCTTCGGTCACCTTCCACTCACAGAGATCGGCGATTCGGCCGGAACCATCGGTCCCAGGGCGGATCCAAACGAAGGTCTGCTCCCCCAGGCGGACCGTGCATTCCGGGTCCGCGAATGCCTTGGACCAAAAGCCACCGTTGTAGAGGGTGATCGGACCCACCTGTTCGCACTTGGGCTGGTGGGTGTGTCCGAAGACCACGCGACGAGCGCCGGTGATCTTGAAGATGAGCTCTGCGAGCCGATCGGTGAGCAGTGGCGTCACAAACACCGTGGGTCGGACCGACGCGGCGTACGCCAGATAGGGAAGCATGAAGAGCAGAACCGGTACGAATACCCACAGGGGGCTGATTGGCCAGGCGATGTTGATGTGCAACACAACCTGCCACGCGAGAAAGAGCACAGCCAACAAGAAGAACGCGCGGTCGAGCCATAGCTCCCGTGCAATCCGAAACGGATTGTTGGTCGCCGACGGGACGTGAAGCGCGTTGAGCTTCCGGACCATCGACGGGGTGGCTTGCGACCGCGTGGCGATCGAACGCACCTTGTCATCGACGAGCAGCGGATCGCGCATCGGGTGACACCAATGCGTACGGAGTGAAATCCACAGGGTGGCGTACGCCCCCCACAACCACGTCCAAATCAACAAAGGCTGGGTCCGCACCATGTATCGAAAAAAGAACCGCATATATGCGACCCCGCCCATGATGTAGTTCTCGGACTGGTGCGGGTTGAAGTACCCCATCCCATTGAGCATGTAGCGGGCGGCCAGGTCGCCAAACGGAACGCGGACTCGCGGCTTCCCGCGAACTTCGATTAGCGGATCGATGGGGTCACGCACGACACAGTTCGGGTCGTACTGGTGGCCGTGACTAATGTACGTGTCACCGCCGCTCAGATAGAACCAACTGCAGAACACGATGGGGTCGTCGTCCTCCTCTTCGCCAATGTTCGATGGGAACGGCGCGCCGAGCGCATCGCAGAGCATCCGTTGCACCGACGGCCAATAGAGCTCGACGTCGTGGTTGCCGATGACGAAGATCGCGCGGTGTCCTTTCGCCATGAACCGCCCCAAAGCCTCGAACCAGGCAGGGTGTTCCTCGATGATCACCTTCATTTTGAACTGGCTCTTCCACTCTTCGCTTCCCAGGCCGCGTGCACGTTCAAGCCAATCTATGTGCCGATCCTTGCTGGGGATGCGGGTGACGTTATCGAAGTCGAAAATGTCACCGTTCAGGAGCAGCTCGATCGGCCCGGTGGCGTTCTGTGCGATGTGCTCGAGAAACGCTGCGAACTCGTCATCAATGAAGAACTCGCGGCGCTTGTACGCCATCCACAGGGGCCGCCGTGGGTCCGGCTCCTCCGCCTCCGACAGGTGCATGTCGGAAACTACGTACGTATGGAGGTTGGTTTTCATCGGGCCAGCTACAGTGTGTCAGGCGGTGCTGCGGGACTCCAGCAATCCGCATTTCAGCTGGATTTGACCGACTACGGGACTGGCTGGGCGCTCACGTGCGCCCGCCGCCCAAGGAAGAGGTGGACCAGGACCAACAACGTGAGCCCGGTTGCGAAGACCGTGATGTAGACCGTCCCGAGGCCGGGATTGGCTGCCGTCAGGAAGTTCGCGATCTGCTTGTGGCCCCACATGACTGGCATGAATGGATCTACGGTAATGGGCGCCCTCGGATCGAGGTTGTGCCCGAACGTATAGAGCTTGTAGTACAAGCGTCCAAAGCCAAAGAGCCCAGCGTAGGTCGTCATCACCAGCAGGTCGATCATGGTGCTGACCTTCCCGATGACCGCCGTTCGCAACCCGAAAATGATCATAGCGACGAAAAGGAACGGAATCCAGTCGAGGTCCGTGAGCGAGGCACGGTCGAGCGGCGCCATACCGATGTAGTGGTTCAGTGTGTTGATCTCTTGCACGTCGTTGCCGTCGTTGCCGCCATCCACCTTGTACGAATAGATATAGAGGTCGAGCCCTTCTGGGTACTGCGGCGCCTGCATGTTGATGTGCCACATCGGGGCCGTGAAGCTCAGGCCCACGAAGATCGTGAGGAGCGCGAGCACGACACGCGCCCAGGGAAAGATCGGCTCGTCCAAGAATCGATAGAATGCGTCCATTGCCTTTGACATTTCGCCTCCTCTTTAAGGCTTCAGTTCCTAAACGACGTCACCCCGACGCAGTTTCCAAAGCCCGCTCATCCATGCAAGCGTCCCGAGCGACATGGGCCAAGCAATACCCAATACATAGAGCCCCATGCTGCCGATTTCGTTGGCCAGATAGAAACCAACTGGACCCAGCACGCTGAGCTCGGGATCAGCGGACGACAATAGGGCCATTCGGATGCTCTGGACAGGGTTGAGGGCAGCCAGAGCGAACACGACCCTGGGCTCCAGGCGCCATTGCAGCATCATCCCAGCCAGCGCGAAGTCCATGAATGCGATCGCCGCCACCCAAATCAGGAGCAAATACATCGTCGCTCGCGCAGAATTCTGCACGGTGGTCGACACCCAGAGGCCAAGCCCACAGAAGGACCAAATCAGGACGGAGCAGAGCACGAGGCAGTGCCCGATGAAGCTCCAGGCGATCTGCTGGCCAAAAGCAAAGCGGCCGAAGATACCGATAGCCACCATCAGCGCGGCAAGGGGCGCTAGCAGCACCAGGAAGCGGACGCTCGAGATCGCACTGAAGTAGGCGCCACGAGAGATCGGCTGACTGAACAGGATTTCCAAAGTGCCATCATCACGGGCCTTGTTGACCACCTGACCCGTCGCGATGAGCGCCATCAATGGCAGAAGCACCAGCAGGGCATGCACATACGAAACGAGCACCCTACCCGTCCCCGTGAACCCGAAGACGGTCGACTCTCGCATGCCAACCAGGAGGAACACGCTGGCGAGTACCGCATACACGACGACGCAGAACAGCAGCCACCGCGAACGAAGGACCTCCGCGAAATCGAGCCGGGCTACCGCCCAATAGGACCGCAGCTGGCGACTCATGAGCCTCCGTGCGGGTGATCGGGCCGATTGATCACCTGGCCTTTAGCCCAGTCGATGTCCTTGGCTACGGGCGTGTCCTTCGGGACGGCACGTATCCCATACCCCATGGGAGAATCCTCGACAGGGAGGAACCCCACTTCGGATTCGGTGAGCCAACCGTCCTCGTCGTAGTTTCGAAAAAAGAGCGCATGAACCGAGACTTCGTGGGACTGAAGGTAATCGAAGAGGCAGCCAGGGTCGTCGAAGTTCACGACATCGCCCGCGGTCGTTTGCAGTTGCGCGGCAAAGCGCGGGTCGCCGACGTGCATCTTGCAATGCCCGCAAACCTCGCCGTCCCACACTATTGGGACCGCACCCTCGGGAAGCGTCACCTCGTTGAACCGGACGAACGCCATGGTGATCGCGAAGAGTGCGATCACCAACAAGAGACCCTTAATCACCTTGGTGGGCATCGTCCCCGTCTCCTTGACCTTCGAGTTGGACGGCGTCGGCATCGCGCACCAGAAGGTTCACGATCTGCCCTTCGAGCTGCTGAGAGAGCCTCGCAATCAGGTCGAGCTTCTCCGAGCGCGTCGCTGTGCGGCTCCACCAGCCTGCAACGCTCGGTTGGAATCCCATGCGCGCCAGCGTTTCGTTGTCGACGCCGTTCTTCATCTGCACTTCGATCGTGCTGAGCGTCATTCGGTCCAGGTAGTCTTCGGTCGGGCCGAAGTACGCGAGTCGCCCCTCCTCGAGCACCATCACCTGGTCGACGAGCGTGCGGATCTCTTCGAGCCGATGCGAGCAAAGCACCAATGTAGCGTCCCGCGTTCGCTCCAAGAGCAGGTGGAACAGATCCCTGCGGGACTGTGTATCGAGGCTGGCCGTAGGCTCGTCGAGCACATAGAGGGAGGCCTGACTTGCGAGGGCGAGCGAGAGCAGAGTCTTCTGCTTCGCGCCGCCGGATAAATTGCAAAATGCCTGGCGATCGACCGCCCGAAGATCGATTCCGACCTCGTTCCCGCACGCCACGACGGAATCCGGCGACATGTCTCGGACGCGGGTAATCGCTTTGATCACTTCGCCGACCGAAGCACCGAACTTGGGCGCAATCTGCGGAACGTATGCAATTCGGTCGGCCAGCTCCATGCTGCGCTTCTTCTCACCATCGAGCAGGAGCTCTCCCTCGCATTTGAGGAGACCGAGAATGATCCGGATCAGCGTCGACTTACCCGAAGCGTTCGGGCCGATCAGACCCACCTTTCCGCCACTAGGAATCGTGAAGTCGACGCCACGAAGCGCCTCGACGCGGCCAAACTTCTTCCGAACGGCTCTTCCTTCAACGCGCATCGCCGGACTCCCAGGCCACCGTGCTCATCCGGGGCCGCGGGTCGATCATGGTGGTCACCGGCTCGACCATGGGAAACAGCGAGCTGATGGCGTCGAGAAGCTCGAGCGTGATCGCGCCACGAAAGAACTGAAGTTGCGGATACGTGCTCTCTAGCTGACTGCTCAACCGCCGGAGCTCATATGGAATGTCGCCAAAGCCGTCGTGATCCATATCGTACCCGGCGTAGTCGTCGAACGCATTGCCATTCCACTCGACCTCGAGGGCGTTGCCGCCTCCCGCGACTTGCACTTGGGAATGATTGCTCACGAATTGGTTGCCCAAAAACGCGTTTCGCTTCGCGCTCGAGTGCATGAGGACCGCGACCTCCGAGTGGAAGAAGGCGTTGTTCTCGAAGGTGTTGAAATCGTCGGGCTCGAGTGGCGCGGTGTCCATGTAAACACCTTTCGTGTTCGCGATGAAGGCGTTACCGGAGACCGTCAAGTTGCCCGACTCTTTGATGCCCAGACCCATCCCGCCGGGGCCCGATGAACGAGCAAAGAGGTTGTCGCGGAGAGTGATGTTGCGGCTGTACATGATGAAAATGCCGACCACATTGTCGATATATCGGTTCCCCTCGACCTGGTTACCATGGCTGTACATGGGCTCGAGTGGCGCGGTGTCCATGTAAACACCTTTCGTGTTCGCGATGAAGGCGTTACCGGAGACCGTCAAGTTGCCCGACTCTTTGATGCC
>PVMK01144073.1_pt1 | contig 16433 bp, 21 predicted proteins | sample 1853481 | NCBI WGS metagenome assembly PVMK01 (sample SAMN08533507, study PRJNA380276) | Marine sediment metagenome, whole genome shotgun sequencing project.
GGATAGATCAGTGCCGTTAAACCCAGGATCAGCCCGATATTCGCAATATTTGACCCGATTGCGTTGCCGACGGCGAGTCCGGGGTTGCCCTGGAAGGCGGCTATGGCGGAAACGACCAGTTCCGGGGCGGAAGTACCGAAAGCGACTATGGTCAGCCCGATGACCAGGGGAGAGACGCCGAGATTTCTGGCTGTCGCCGAGGCGCCCGCAACCAGGCGATCCGCACCCCAGACCAGCAGGATAAAGCCGCCGATGATTTGCGCGATGGGAATCAGCATCGGGTGGATAACTCCCCGTCAACCCGCAGATTGCACCGGTGCGGCAATTATTTTTTGTTATCCGTGCTGTTTCCATTATGATGACCGGCCTTGGGCCGCTTAAGCCGCATATTGCATGAAGGCGGGCTTAAGCCGATAATTTTAGATACGAGGTTGCATAGTCTATGGATAGCATAACTATAGAGCAAATGATCCGTGAAGGATTACCGGGTGCGGAGGTCAGCGTCAGCGGTAACGATGGCGTGCATTTCGAAGCACATGTCGTTTGCGAGTCATTTCCGCGGCAAGCTACGCTGCAGCGCCACCGCATGGTGTATGCGACCCTGGGCGAACTGATGGGAAATGAAATTCACGCCCTGGGCTTGCATACAGAAGTTCCCGCAGCGCAGCTAGACTAGTCCGCTATGCTCGCGGCGGTGATCTGCACCCGGATCCGGCGCTCCAGGTCGCTGGCGTTTTCCAGCCTGATGCCGGTTTTAACCCGGTCCTGTTCCCCGCCCTTCAAGGGGACCCCGGTAGCTTATCTTGCGTTGGCGGGTCCGGCCCTGTTCATCCAGCCAGGCATAACTGATTTCGATATTTTTCATCGGCACGCGAGTCAGGTTTCCAAGCCGGATCCAGATCATGTTGTTTGCATCAATCTCCGCCCTTGAACCGACGTATCGGGCCGGGATTTTTTGCCAGGTCCTGGATCAGCAGTTCCCGGCTGGCCTTCTGCCCGGATTCCGAATCAGACTGGGCGGCTATCCTGAAGTGGTCATTGGCGCTGTCCAGCTTGCCTTCGCCCTTGTCCATTTTTCCCAGCAGGTAGTGCGCTTCTGCTGTGGGCATCAACTCCACGCTCCTGGAAAGGTCTGACCGTGCGGCCTGGAGTTTGTCCTGTTTGTATTCCACTTGACCCTTGCGCAGATAAGCATAGAAAAAACCGGGGTTGGCGTTGACGGCCTTCCGGTAAGAGGCCAGGGCCCGTTTTGGCTTCTTTTGCAGCGCGTAAATATCTCCCTGCAGGGAGTGGAACAGTGATTCGCGCGGTTCGATTGCCATCGCTTCGTTCAGTTTGCGTTGGGCGCGTTTCAGTTCATCGTTACTGAGCGCCTCGTTGGCCTCATCAAAAGCGTCATAGGCCGGCTGCACTCTTCTCAGGAATTGCGTTTTTTCTGCATATATCGCCCGGCCGAAACTGCCCTCTCCAGGCAGCTCACTGGCCAGTTTTTTATTGCGTTCGAGACGTTCGCGCGATGGCGGGTGAGTTGCGAACAGGCCGCTCATCCAATCTTTGTTGCGACCTTCGGAAAGCTCGACGAAAGTCTCCTGCAGTTCGACAGCTCCCAGCGGATTGTAGCCCGCCTCGGACATGTACAGCATCCCGTACTCATCTGCTTCGCGCTCTGCGTCCCTGCTGTATTTCTGGGTGAGGAGTTGGGCGCCCACTGCCGGAACCATCATCGCGACCTCACGCGTTGTTTGAGAATCCACGCTGCCCAGAATGACCATGCTGACCACCGCGCCGATTTGTGTCAGCATGCCTTTCGACTGAGCGCGGGCTCCGTGAGCGGCATCGGCGTGGACAATTTCGTGGCCGAGCACGGCGGCGAGTTCTGCTTCGGAATTGAGTTCCGTCAAAAGACCGCGGTTGATTGCAATTTTGCCCCCCGGGCAGCGCCCATGCATTGGGAGTAGAATCATTGAGTATGGTGAATTCGAAGTCCAGCTGGTCTTTTCTGCGTGCCCTTTCCGCGAGTCGCTGACCCACCTGCTGGACATATTCCGTCAATTCCGGATCGAGGATGAACTCACCGCCCTGGGATTGCTTCATGGGTGCGTACATCTGTGCCCCCGACTTGCTGTTCCCACTCGTCACCGTAGACCTGGAAATGCCGTTTGCCGGTTACCTCGTTTACAGCGCAAGCTGAAATGCCCGTGACGCCGATCAGGATTGCCAGGATCAGTTTTTTCATATCATTATTTACATGAGCTGATTGTCATCAGCTTGCAGCAGCAGCGGCCGGGACAGCCTGCTTTCATCCACGAACACCCCGGCATTTCTGGATTCGACCCGGTGCTGCGTGAAGAATTTAATTGTGGATACCAGCAGCCTGTGCTCCATGGGCGCGAGCCTGGCTGCCAGCTTTGTGCTTGTCGTCACCGGCCAGCACCGGGATCCGGACCTGGGAAATCACCGGCCCGCCGTCCAGTTCCCCGGTAACAAAATGTATGCTGGCGCCATGTTCCCGGTCTCCGGCGTCCAGCGCACGCTGATAGGTGTCCGTGCCCCGGTATAGTGGCAGTAAGGAGGGATGGAGGTTGATGATGCGTCCATTGAAAGGGTCCAGAACCCCGGGTCCTATGATGCGCATGAAGCCCGCCAGTATCACCAGTTGGGGATTGCCCGCGCCGATCAGCACGGCAAGCGCGCGATCAAACTCGTTCCGGTCTGCAAAGCCCCGGTGTTCGAGAACGCTTGCGGGGATGCCCGCCTTTGTTCGCCCTTTCCAGGCCCCTGGCGTCTGCCCGGTTGCTGATGACACTGACGATGTCAATGTCGATCCGCTTTTCATCCCGCGCATCGATCAGTGCTTGCAGATTACTGCCGCTGCCGGAAATCAGTACGCATACTTTCATGATTTACAGGTACTGTACTCGTTGTGGGCCGCTGCCGTCGGTCACTTCTCCAATGACATGGCAATCAATATCATGGCCGGCCGCTGCCGATATCAGGCCCTCGACGTTTTCCTTTCTTGCCAGCATCACCATGCCGATTCCCGCAATTGAAAGTGCGCAGCATGTCCTGCTCGTCAATACCGCCGTTTTGCTGCAGCCAGTTGAATACTGCGGGGCGGCGCCAGCTACGGGTATCGATGGTCAGGCCCAGGTTTCCGGGCAGAACCCGCACGATGTTTTCCGTCAATCCGCCACCGGTGATGTGCGCCAGGCCGTCAATGTGCCCGGATTTCAGCAGTTCCAGGACCGGTTTGACGTAAATCCGGGTCGGGGCCAGCAGCGCATCACCCAGCCTGGCGCCACCCACCCCATCTGCTTCTCCCCCGTCTGCCGGCAGCCTGTCGTCCAGTCCGGCGCCGGAAACTTCGATGACTTTCCTGATCAATGAATAACCGTTGGAATGGGGCCCGCTGGACGCCATGCCCAATGAGTTGATGGCCCGCTTCAATACGGCTGCCGTCCAGCACTTGTGAGCGCTCGACCGCACCGACGGTAAAACCGGCCAGGTCATAGTCGCCGTCACGATACATGCCCGGCATCTCTGCCGTTTCACCGCCGATCAGGGCGCAACCGGCCTGCCGGCAACCTTCGGCGATCCCCGGTTATGACTGACTCGGCTTCGTCCAGCAGCAATTTCCCGGTTGCGAAGTAATCCAGGAAGAACAGGGGTTCGGCGCCGCTGGTGAGAATGTCATTGACACACATGGCAACCAGGTCGATTCCGATCGTGTCGTGGCGGCCCAACTGGCGCGCCAGCATCAACTTGGTGCCGACTCCGTCTGTGCCGGAAACCAGCAGTGGATTTTTCCACTTCTTCAAATCCAGCTCAAACAACGCGCCAAAGCCCACCCAGACCGGTCAGGACTTCAGGGCGCATGGTATTTTTTACTGCCGGCCTGATCCGTTCGACCAGTTCATTCCCCGCATCGATGTCGACTCCCGCATCGCGGTAGGAGAGGCTGTTTTCCGGTATTTTTGTGTCGTTCAACGAGGTGTCCAGTGGATAGCAGATTCGTTATGGGGCTCAGGCAGTATATGGTATCTTATTTGTCCGGTCAGGCACCTTTATTTCCACTTTCCTGTAACCATTGAAACCATGCGAATTGTTTTACTGATTTTACTACTGAACCTGTTGCCTTCAGGCAGTGCTTTTGCGGCGCCCGCAGGGCTTTACACGGGTGAAGTGCCGGTGCAAAGCCAGCAGAAGTCAGACCGCAATCGCGCCTTGCCCCTGGCATTGAAGCAGGTACTGCAGAAACTCAGCGGCCAGAGCAGTTTTGATGATTATCCCCTGGTAACCCTTGTGCTGGACAGTGCGGCTTCGATTGTCGTTTCCTTCCATTACCGGAATGTGGAATCCATCCTGGCGGACAACAGTGTATCCAGTCAGTTATACCTGGTTGCACGATTCGCGGAAGCGGAAGTCGATGAACTGCTGAAAAAACTGCAGTTGCCCTTATGGCCTGCAGAACGCCGGGCCGTGGAAATCTGGGTGGTCGTGGATGACGGTTTGGGCCGCCGTATCATGCCGCTGGAATACGCCTACGCCTGGGAGTCAATGAACGAAATTGCAGCGGCAAGGGGGCAGCCGGTGTCGTGGCCGGAAGCGGATGAGGAGGGTATCTTTCCGGTCGATGCGCAGTTGCTCTGGGGAGGGTATACGGAAGATATTACCGGGGACCATGGCGCTGTCATGATAGTCGCGGCGCGGCGTGAAGGGGTCGAATGGAGCGTACGGCTCAATTTGGACTACGGTGGTCAAAACTGGGCCTGGCGTCTGCATGATGTGGATCTGCAGCAAGCACTCGGCAATAGCATGCACGAAGCGGTGAATCTGATTGCAGAGGGCGAACACAATTGCCGCAATTGACCAGGGGAAATGGTTGCATGAACTGACGGTAACCGGTATCAGGAGTGCAGATGATTACCGTCGTTGCCTTGACTATTTGCAGAGTCTCAGCATTGTGGACCGTGTTTCCGTCACCGCTGCGAGCCGGGGAATGGTCCGTTTCAGCCTGGAGCTCAATGCCATGTCACTTTACCTGGATGAGGCCCTGTCTTCCGGTCCTGTGCTTGAATTTTTCGATACTGAAAACAGTTGGTCCTTGCGCAAATGATTCCGCAGGGAGAATGATCATGACAGCTGATTCACGGCAGTGGTTTTTGCTGGCCCTTGCAGTCGTATTTTTCTGGCTGATTTACCTGCTGGCGCCGGTCATTACGCCCTTCGCGATATCCGCAGCACTGGCCTACCTGGGCGACCCCTTCGTAGACCGGCTTGAAAGAGTCAGCATCGGCAAGTGGCGCATCAACCGGACTCTGGCTGTCTCGGTCGTGTTTGTCCTGATGACGGGGAGGTTTGGTCCTCCTTTTTCTGATTGTTTTTCCATTGTTGCAGGAACAGGTGGAGCACCTCGTGCAGAGCGTTCCCGAGTCCCTGGAGTGGTTCGCGGGGACCGCGCTTCCCTGGCTGCAGGCTAAACTGGGCCTGAGCAGTTTGGCCCTGGACACCGAGACCATAACCGATGCGCTGAAGGCCTATTGGAAAGAGCTCAGTACCGCCGCGCTGAGTGTACTGGGTACCGTTTCGAGGAGCGGCCAGGCTGTGCTGGGGTGGTTGATGAACCTGGTCTGATTCCCGTGGTCACGTTTTACCTGTTGCGGGACTGGGACCTGCTTATCCAGGGAATTCGCGAGCTGTTGCCACGGAAAATCGAACCAACTGTCAGTGCTCTTGCCAGTGAAATAGATGAAGTCCTGGGGGCTTTTGTTCGCGGGCAGTTGATGGTCATGTTCGCGCTTGGCGCCATCTACGCCGCGGGCTTGTGGCTGATTGGTCTGGACCTGGCATTTATCATTGGCATGGGCGCCGGCCTGCTCAGCGTTGTTCCTTACCTGGGGACAGTGGTCGGCCTGGTTGCCGCGGTCCTGGCCGCTGTTTTTCAGTTCCAGGACCTGTTCCACACGATCATGGTCCTGTTGGTTTTTGGCGCCGGACAAGCACTGGAAGGAATGGTGCTGACACCAAAACTGGTCGGGGACCGGATTGGCCTGCACCCGGTTGCCGTCATATTCGCGGTACTGGCCGGTGGTCAGTTGTTTGGTTTCCTGGGTATTTTGCTTGCTTTGCCGGTGGCTTCGGCGCTGAACGTACTGGTCCGGCACTTTCGGGATGAATATACAAAAAGTACTCTCTATCATGAGAAACGGAAAGTGAGGGAGAGGCCCGGTAACAATGTTGTTCTCACCTCAAATTCCGCTGCAACTGGAACCCCGGAGGCCGGACCGTTTCGAAGATTTTGTCCCCGGCCCCAACCAGAATATCCTGCTTGCGGCCCGGCAATTACTGGATGAACCGGGCAGCAGCCTTTTTCTGTCCGGGCCGCAAGGCTCCGGAAAATCACATTTGCTCAATGCGCTTTGTCATGCCGCCCGGGAAAAGGGGCTGGGCGCTTTTTACATCGCTTTGCAGCATTTGCCGGATGAGGCCGCCGCCGGTCTTGATGGCCTCCGGGGCCTGGACCTGGTCTGCGTGGACGATCTGGACAGCGTGGCCGGCAAGCCCATATGGGAGCAGGCGCTGTTTCGCTGCTTCAATGAAGTACGCGCCGCGAACGGCCGCCTGGTGGTCAGCAGCCGGATGAGCCTGTCATCCCTGCACTTTGACCTTCCTGACCTGCAGTCCAGGCTGGCGTGGGGGCTGATGATGAAACTGCGGTTGCCCGATGACGAGGGTAAGCTGCAAGTACTGCAACAGCGCGCCCGGGCACTGGGTATTGAGCTGCCCCGGGATGTGCAGCGTTATTTGATCAAACACAGCAAGAGGGACATGGGTTCCCTGCTTACCCTGCTCGAGCAACTCAAAGACGCGTCGTTCGTCGCCAAGCGCAGGATAACTGTCCCGCTGGCCAGGGAAATTCTGTCCTCCAGATCTTAGTCTGGTTGCTATACTGGTTAGAACCCAGGGAAAGGATAGTAAACAGACATGGAATGGCTGAACAAGCTCGAAATCGCCCGCAATTGGTTACCCAGGTATACGGGCATGCCGCTGGATCTTTTTGGTGATTACATCCTGTTGACCAATTTCGGCAACTACATCCGGCATTTCGCCGAGCAGTTCAACTGTAAAATTCATGGTGAGGACCGCACCATGCAGGCTTCCACCAATGATGACGGGCTGACCATCATTAATTTTGGGATGGGTTCGAGCAATGCCGCGACCATCATGGATTTGCTGTCTGCGGTTGCACCCAAGGGCGTGTTATTTCTTGGCAAATGCGGTGGCCTGAAGAAATCCACCGAAATTGGACATTTCATTCTGCCCATCGCTGCGATCCGGGGAGAGGGGACGAGCGATGATTACTTCCCACCCTCCGTACCGGCCTTGCCGTCATTCAAACTGCACAAGTTCGTTTCCGACAAGATCCTGGCGCATGATGTCGACTACCGGTCGGGTGTGATCTACACAACCAACCGCCGCGTCTGGGAGCATGATGCAGCGTTTCATACCGGCTTCATCAAATGACCTGCATCGGGATTGACATGGAAACAGCCACCTTGTTTATCGTCGGGCATGCCAATGAAATTGCCCGTGGCGCCCTGTTGCTGGTTTCCGACGTGCCGGTCACGCCAGACGGTGTGAAAACTGAGGAATCAGATAGGAAAGTGACCCAAACCTGGGTTAACCTTCATCTCCAGATCGGCATCGAAGCCATGACCGAGCTGGGACATAAAGGCGAACAAATCAAACACTTCCGTTATTAAACTAGTGCTCTGTCAAGCCTGAATTGATGGGTTCAGAGCTACCCAGATGTTCCAAGACAAGGCGCAGACCGCAAAGAATGGCCTGGTCCTTCTTAAGGGCTGTAACACAGTATTGGGACATCTGGGTAGCTCCCTTCGGGCGTGCCGTGAAGCGGTCGTTCGCGGTGTTACGCCTCTGGGCAAGGACCAGCCATTGCCGGCGAGACGTGCCTAGCGCCCAATCGCTTCACGACTCGCTGAACCCAACAATTCAGGCTTGACAGAACACTGGTATTTACTTGAAGGTCATTCTGCTGTTGGCCTCGAATCCATCCGGGGAGAGCCGGAACGTAGTGTAACTCCGGTCGGAAAAGGATTTTACGGCCTGCTGCGCAGACGCTGAGATGTCCTCGATCGCTTGCAGAACCGCTTCCTGCTCAAGATCAGTTTCAGCCAATTCGTCCTCTGCCTGTTGGTACTGCCTGCCCAGTTTCTGAGTGTATTCGAGATAGGCCGCCATGTCGTAACCGATGGACATAAAAGTACCCTCCGGGCCGGCTTCCTCTTCCAGGTAAGCGGGTAATCCGGCTTCCTCGCCATCGCCAATGGACAGACCGATAGCATCATCTGACAGGGCGGCGAAAGCGACTACGTCTGGAATAGGGAGCATAGAGGCGGGTAACTGGACCGGAGGATCACCGGGGGCGAATGTCAGTTCAGACAGGTCCGGCAGGAACATCTGGGCCATGCCAACGAACATTTCCGGTTGTTCGACGTGCACCGCGATCAATCCGCGCCCGTTCACCGGCATGGAATTTGATTCCGTGATCTCACTCAGACTCAAGCGCAGGCCGCGAAAGTTGTTTACCAGAGGAGGCATCGGCTGGTTCAGTTGGGTGAATGCTTCTGTTGCACTCTGATTGATCGATTGAAGGTGCTCACACTGGTAGGGGCTTTCTATGATGGCAACAACTTTTTCCCGCAAAAAATCGCGAACTGCTCCGAATCGCATGCCGAATGAGAATTCGAGCAAACGGTCTGACAGCGGGTTTGCTATGGGTATATCGGCAACCAGTCCTGCGAGTTGTTGCGCCAGTGTTGTTTTGGTTTCCACTCGGTACTGCATGGCAATGGCGGATGTCGTCAATTCCTGGACACCCATGGTCATTCGTGGCGAATTGCTGACGATACCGCGGATTTCAGTTTTGCATTCAGCGGTCATTTCAGCCGGGTCGAAATCGCCGGTTGTGGCCATCACCCGGGTCATAATCGCATCCGGACTGATGAATACCTCGACCAATCGATCGAGATCCAGAATGCCCGAGCCATATGGCGTATAACCGTGTTCGGCGTTCAGTTCAGCCAGGCGGGTTGCTGCGTCGGAGTCTCCGGGCATTTCCAGCCCGAGGAACGCCGGCAGCAATTCTGTTTCAGCCAGTGGAGGGAAAATACTCATAGCCAGGTGATCGGCGAAGATTGATATGTATATTCCGACAGGTTCATCATCAGTATCAACATCACTGAGCCGCCAGTAGGAAACGCCCTGGTGCTCCAGTTCCGGAGCATCGATCTCTGCATTCGCCAGCACGCGCTGGATGGTTGCGCGCAGGGCGTCTGCGTCTGACAGGCCAAGTCTAATGACAGGAAACACGCCCATGCCATACACCACCTTGTGTGCGCGGAGGTCGAAACCGAGGCTCTCCATACCCTGGCGGCTGAGTTTTCCATCAAACTCCTGCAGGATGGCGCCTACCAACCTTGAGCTGTCTTCGTCTTTCAGTGACTGCCTGGCTTTAGCCAGTTCGTCCTGGACGGAGTCAAGAACCGGCTCGAAGCGTTGCAGGAATACCTCGATGACTTGGTCGGGAATGGGTTGCAGATTTCCGGCCAGGTAGGGTGTGTCGGCAGGAACATAATCAAACAGGGTGCTGTCCGTTTTTTCAATCGCTACTTCTACCGCGTCTTCAGACTTGCCGCAGGCGGTTACCATCAGCAACGAAATAGTCCCAATGGCCAACAGGCGCAAATAACTCATACTGAATTCCTTGAATGTTTAAACGTGTAAAGGTGTTATACCACACTACAACACTATAAACAATGCTTTGATCTGAAAAATTTCTGCATGAAACTCATTGAGATTTTATTGACCTACATCTTCTCGTTAGTACGTTTTGCGGGTATGCTCTCGTTTGAATTGAATATCCATCAATGCAGTCGTTGCCAGCGACCTTGTTAAGACCGGAAAAAAGAGATCAGTAACCAGGCTGTAAACAGCAAATCATTCGGAGATTTCTCATGAGAATCGGTGTACCGAGAGAGATATATGCGGGCGAAAAGCGCGTAGCCACAACCCCGGACGTGGCCGCCCAGCTAATCAAGATGGGTTTTAGTATTGCGGTTGAATCCAAGGCAGGCGCCGCTGCGAATTATTCTGACGCGGCCTATGAAGCGGCCGGCTGTACTATCGCGGCTACTGCAGCTGAAATCTGGGCTGAAGCCGACATAATTCTCAAAGTGCGCGGTCCTGAAGATGAGGAGACGGCACGCCTGAGAGCGGGACAAACGCTGATCAGTTTCCTGTGGCCGGCGCAGAATCCCGAACTACTCCAGCAGCTTACCGAGCGTGGAGTGACGGCCATGGCCATGGACAGCATTCCACGCATCTCACGCGCCCAGAAAGTGGACGCGCTGAGTTCCATGGCGAACATTGCGGGATACCGGGCCGTAGTGGAAGCAGCCCAGCATTTCGGGCGCTTTTTTACCGGTCAGATTACGGCTGCCGGCAAGGTGCCGCCTGCCAAGGTGCTGGTCATTGGCGCGGCGTTGCCGGGCTGGCCGCCATTGGCGCCGCCAAGAGCATGGGTGCGATCGTTCGTTCTTTCGACACCCGCCCCGAAGTCAAGGAGCAGATCGAGAGCATGGACGCCGAGTTCCTGATGCTGGATTTCGAAGATGAGGATGGCTCCGGAGAGGGCGGCTACGCCAAGGTCATGAGCGATGAATTCATCAAGGCCGAGATGGCGCTCTTTGCCGAGCAGGCCAAGGACGTGGATATCATTATTACCACCGCGCTGATCCCGGGCAGGCCGGCGCCTCGACTGATAACGGCAGAAATGGTCGAGTCGATGAAGAACGGCAGCGTCATCGTCGACCTGGCCGCCGAGCAGGGCGGCAACTGTGAACTGACCGAACCCGGACAGGTGGTCAGGCATCACGGCGTTACCCTCATCGGCTATACGGATCTGCCGAGCAGGCTGGCCGCACAATCCAGCCAACTGTATGCGACCAATCTGCGTCATCTGCTGACCGACCTGACACCTGAGAAGGATGGCCAGATCGTGGTCGACATGGAGGACGAAGTCATTCGGGGCGCAACCGTGTGCAAGGATGGCGAAACTACGTGGCCGCCGCCGGCGCCGAAGCTTTCCGCGGCCCCGCCCAAGGCGGAGCCGGCGCCCGCGCCGGTGGTTGAAGAAACCAAGCGATCAGCTATGGGTCCGGTTATTGGCATGGTAGCTGCAGGCCTTGCGCTGCTGGGCCTGGGGGCCGTTGCGCCAGCTTCGTTCATGGCGCATTTCACCGTATTCGTGCTGGCGTGTTTTATCGGTTACATGGTGATCTGGAACGTGAAAGCTGCGTTGCACACACCGCTTATGAGCGTTACCAACGCGATATCGAGCATCATCATTATCGGCGCCTTGTTGCAAATTAGCTCGGACAACGAGCTGATCAAATGGATCGCAGCCGGAACCGTGCTAATAACAAGCATCAACATCGCGGGCGGTTTTGCCGTCACGCGTCGCATGCTAGAAATGTTCAGGAGATGAGGCCCCAATCATGAATATCGGGATTAACGCTGGAATCATTACCGTGTCGTACATCATTGCGACCGTCCTTTTCATACTCGCCCTCGGTGGACTTTCCGACCAGGAAACAGCAAGGCGGGGAAACTGGTACGGCATCATCGGCATGGCGGTCGCCCTGATCGCGACGCTGCTGGGTATCGTCACACAGCATTTCGAGATCCTGTTGGCAGCCATGGTGGTCGGCGGCAGCATTGGGCTGTTGGCGGCGCGTCGTGTGCAGATGACCCAGATGCCGGAGCTTGTCGCCATTCTGCACAGCCTGGTGGGCGTCGCGGCGGTGGCCGTTGGATTCGCCAATTTTATGGATCCTGAGAAACATCTCATGGGCGTCGAGCTGACCATTCATGACATCGAGACTTATATCGGTATCCTGATCGGCGCCGTGACATTTTCGGGGTCTGTGATCGCGTTTGGTAAGTTGTCGGGGCGCATCGGCGGTTCACCGCTTACCTTGCCGGGAAGGCACTGGTTCAACCTCGCCCTGCTGATTGGCTCGTTCTGGTTTGGATACGAATTCGTGCAGCAGTCAGCGGCAGGAGGGGGCATGCAACCGCTCATCATCATGACGGTCATCGCGCTGGTTTTTGGTATTCATATGGTTATGGCGATCGGCGGCGCGGACATGCCGGTGGTGGTGTCCATGCTCAACAGCTACTCCGGTTGGGCTGCTGCTGCGACGGGCTTCATGCTCGGTAATGATCTGCTGATTGTTACCGGCGCACTGGTTGGTTCCAGCGGCGCCATCCTGAGTTACATCATGTGCCGTGCGATGAACCGCAGGTTCATCGCCGTGATAGCCGGAGGCTTCGGCACCGGTGGTGGCGCCGCGGCTGCAGCGGGCGACCAGGAAGGCGAGGTTGTTCCCATTAATGCTGAAGATACGGCAGAGCTGCTCGACAACGCCAAAGAAGTGATGATTATCCCCGGCTACGGTATGGCGGTGGCCCAGGCCCAGCATATCGTCAATGAAATCACGAAAACACTGCGCGCCAAGGGTATCAATGTCCGTTTTGGCATTCACCCGGTCGCCGGACGCATGCCGGGCCACATGAACGTGCTGTTGGCCGAGGCCAAGGTGCCCTATGACATCGTTTTTGAGATGGATGAAGTCAATGAAGACTTCCCGAATGTCGATGTCTCGATCGTCATCGGCGCCAATGACATCGTTAACCCTTCAGCGCTGACCGACCCCGACGGCCCGATTGGCGGCATGCCGGTACTCGAATGCTGGGAAGGAAAAACGACGATCGTGCTCAAGCGCAGCATGGCTACCGGCTACGCGGGAGTACAAAATCCGCTGTTCTTCAAGGAGAACACTCGCATGTTGTTTGGTGATGCCAAAGACACTCTGGAAGCGGTGTTCAAGGTGCTTTAACCCGCAAAACCGGGGTCAGGTTCGAAAACCTGACCCCAGTCTTCACTTGCGGGCTTGTGCCAAACTGGGAGTCAGAATCCCCCGGCGGAACTCGTGCAATATGCGGGCTAGAGCAGGTTCCTGATTGATTCAAGTCTTTCCAGTGTTCCTATATCCTCCCATCCACCACGGTATTTCTCGCCGGTGACGAGATGATTTTCCATTGCAGAGCGAAGCAACGGCACGACTGAAAACTTCCCGGGGGTGCAACCGTCGAACAGGCGGGGATGATAGATGCCGATTCCACTGTAGGTCAGCTTGTTTTCGCCATCGTTGCGGATTCTCGCGTTGTGCAGGGAAAAGTCGCCTGCCGGGTGCTGTGGCGGGTTGGGTATCATCACCAGGTGAGCCCAGTCGCACTTGATGGCGCGCAGGCGCGAGTAGGGGTAGTCCGTCCAGATATCGCCGTTTACCACCAGGAATGGCGATGAACCGAGCAGGGGCAAGGCCTGGTGAATTCCGCCACCGGTCTCCAGGGCTTCGGGCTGCTCGTCGGACCAGTGGATGGTGATGTTCCAGCGACTGCCGTCACCAATCGCCAGCGGCAACATGTCTCCGAGATGGCCCTGGTTAATGACGATCTCCCTGAAACCCGCACCGGCAAGAGCTTGCAGGTGGTATTCGATCAGTGGTTTTCCACCGACATCTACCAGGGGTTTTGGAATGGAATCGGTCAGGGGACGGAGGCGATCCCCGCGGCCCGCGGCCAGGATCATGGCGCGCATTCGGCTTGCCCCAGCAATTCATGAAATTCGTGGAATTCAGGATAGCGAGGGATGACCTCGAGCAGATAGCCATAGAAACGTGGAATCATGTCGAGATAAGCTTCTTTGCCGTCGCGGTATTTCAGGCGTGCGAATATACCCACAATCTTCAGGTTTCTTTGCACACTCATCAGATCGCACCATCGAATCCAGGTTTCCAGGTCACAGTCCGGTTCCAGTTGGCCATGGAAATCCTTCATCCAGGATTCCAGGCGCTCCCTGGGCCAGGCTATGTAACGGTCCCAGAGCAATGAAACGAAGTCATAACTTAACGGGCCCGATACGCCATCCTGGAAGTCGATGATTCCAGGTGCCCCTGTATCCGTCTGCAGAATATTGCAGGAATGAAAATCCTTGTGCACGAATACCTGTGGTTGTTCATATGCGGAGTGGATCAGATGGACGCAAATTTCATTCCACAGGAGCCGCTCCGTACTGGTAAACGGGCGCTGCTTGTGCACCCGCAGGTACCAGTCCGGGAACAATTCCATTTCCTGTTGCAATAACAACGCATCGTAGCCGGGCAGCTTGCTGCTGCTTACGTTCCGTGCCATGTTTGCCAGCGTGGTGAATAAGGGCGGGAATAGTTCGTCTACGGACTGTTCATCCAGGATGTCACGGTATAGCGTGTCGCCGAAGTCTTCGAGCAGTCCGAAGCCCAGGTCAAGATTAAAATGAAGGATCTCGGGGGCATTCAGCCCGGCTTCCCTTAGTCGCCGGTCAATATCGACAAACGGGGTGGAAGTCTCCTTTTCCGGTGGCGCGTCCATGAGTATGATCGAACGATCACCTGTGCAGAACCGGAAGTAACGCCGGAAGCTGGCATCACCGGACACGAGTTCCAGCTCGACCTTGGCGAGACCCAGTGTACCGGCTGCCCATGTGGCGGCCTGGCTCATCCTTGGGTCGTTTTGTTTATCCGAACCCCCGGCTTGTTTACTCATGGAGTCATTTTGCCGCATTTCCCCGCGGGTTTGTATTCAATTTATCTCGGGCTTGAATTGTCTGAATTAAATAGTACTTATATGGTACGATATGGTTTTCCATCTTTGCCGCTTATTTAAGGGATAAGAATGCTCAGAATTTCAAAATTGACTGATTACGCCATCCTGATGATGGTTGAACTTGCCCGGGACGGCGAAATGCTGAGTGCGCACGTGATGGCTGAGCGGGTGCGCGTAGAAATACCCACCGCCAGCAAGGTGCTGAAACTGTTGTCAGGCGCAGGCCTGCTTGATTCTTACCGGGGCGCCAGTGGCGGCTATCGGGTCAGCCGCGAAGCAGGTGACATCAGCGTGGGCGAAGTGATTGCGGCCATCGAAGGACCGATAGCCATGACCGAATGCAGCGTCGAGCAGGGCCTGTGCAGCCAGGAAGACAACTGCGACCTGAGGGGGAACTGGCAACGGATCAGCGTGGCCGTAGCCCGCGCGCTGCAGGAAGTCAGCCTGGTGGAAATGTCGGCGCCGATGAAAATTACCAGTAACCCGCTGAACATTACGACTTTGAATGTACGGCGAACTGAAGGAAGTATATAAGCCAATGAGTAGTGAACAGACCCAACTCGATACCACATCCGCCAATCCTTTATCGGTTGATCATTTCGTTCAACAGAAGTACAAGCACGGTTTTGTCACCGACATCGAGTCGGAAACCGTGCCGCCCGGCTTGGACGAGGACGTTGTCCGCTGGATTTCGGCGCGTAAGGAAGAGCCGCAGTGGTTACTGGATTGGCGGCTGGAGGCTTATCGCCACTGGCTGAAAATGTCACCGCCGGATTGGGCCCACCTGAAAATCGATCCCATCGACTTCCAGGCCATTTCCTATTTCTCAGCACCCAAGTCTGACAAGGACCGCCCGCAAAGCCTGGATGATGTTGACCCGAAATTGCTGGAAACCTATGAAAAGCTCGGTGTTCCCCTGCACGAGCGGGCCCGGCTGGCCGGCGTCGTGGCCGTGGATGTAGTGTTCGACTCGGTTTCGGTCGGCACCACATTTCGCGACGAACTGAAAAAATCCGGGGTGATTTTCTGCTCTTTCTCCGAAGCGGTACACGATTATCCTGAGCTGGTGAAGCAATACCTCGGCACGGTGGTGCCTGCGCGCGACAATTTTTTCGCTGCCCTCAATTCCGCCGTATTCTCGGACGGGAGTTTCGTGTTCATTCCCAAAGGCGTGCGTTGCCCGATGGAGCTGAGCACTTATTTCCGCATCAACGCGGCCGAGACCGGCCAGTTCGAGCGCACCCTGATTATTGCCGAGGAGGGCGCTCATGTCAGTTACCTGGAAGGCTGCACGGCGCCGATGCGTGATGAGAACCAGTTGCACGCCGCGGTGGTCGAACTGGTCGTCATGGACGACGCAAATATCAAGTATTCAACCGTGCAGAACTGGTACCCGGGAGATGAAAACGGTGTGGGTGGCATCTACAACTTTGTGACCAAGCGTGGCGACTGCCGTGGTGACCGGTCCAGGATTTCCTGGACCCAGGTCGAGACCGGCTCCGCGATCACCTGGAAGTACCCGTCCTGCATTTTGCGCGGCGAAAGTTCCGTGGGCGAATTCTACTCGGTAGCGCTGACCAACAATTACCAACAGGCGGATACCGGCACCAAGATGATTCATATTGGCCGGAATACGCGCAGCA
>PVMK01125604.1_pt1 | contig 16425 bp, 18 predicted proteins | sample 1853481 | NCBI WGS metagenome assembly PVMK01 (sample SAMN08533507, study PRJNA380276) | Marine sediment metagenome, whole genome shotgun sequencing project.
GGTTCAATCGCGGTGGATGGCTTTGATATGGCCAGTGATGCCGTCAAAGCAAAGACATCGCTGGTATCGTGCCGCAGGAGTTGGCCATCTATGAAGACTTGTCAGCCCGGGATAACCTTGCGTATTGGGGTGCAGCCTATGGTCTGAAGGGTGACAAGCTGAAACAACGTGTGGCCCACGTGCTCAATCGCATCGGCCTGACAGACCGCGCCAGCGATTTGCCCAAGCAATATTCCGGTGGCATGAAGCGCCGTTTGAACTTTGGTTGTGGCCTGGTACATGAGCCCAGGATCCTGTTGCTCGATGAACCCACCGTCGGTGTTGATCCACAATCCAGGGAACGCCTGTTTGACCTGGTCCGCGAAGAAAAGGACAAGGGCACATGCGTTCTGTATACCACCCACTACATGGAAGAGGCCGAAAAGCTCTGTGATGAACTGGCCATCATTGACCATGGCAAGATCATAGCGGCGGGCACGCTCAGGGAATTACAGGCCGAATTCGGCGGTAACGATATCATCCAGTTGTCCGGGTCATTCGATACCGCTCGTGTTGAACAGGCAGTGGCGGAGTTGCACGCCGAAATCCTGTCCTTGAACAGTGAGGTTTTGATGATCGCTATCAAGGATGGCGCCCGTCAGTTGCCAGCGGTTCTGCAGGGGATAAGCGCCACCGGTGCCGATATCCATGACACGCGTTTGTCTGAACCCAACCTGGAAAGCCTGTTCCTGAAACTCACGGGCAAGGAGTTGCGGGCCTGATGCATTTCACCCTGGTCACCGTCGGCAAGGAGATGAAGCGGCGCTTCAACGACCCGGGTGGGCTGATTTCCGCCATCATGATCCCGTTTGTCATCGGTTTCCTGATGGCTTCGGTCATGGGTGGTGGCGGAACATCAATTAAGGCGCAGCTACTGGTCACCGACCTCGATGACAGTTTTATCAGCCAGGGGATCCTGAGCGCATTGGGGCAGGACCAGATCGCAAATATGATCCTGGTTGAGAAAGTTTCCCGGGACGAGGGCCAGCGGCGTATCAATGAGGGCGATGGCAGTGGGCACCTGGTGATCCCGGAAAGATTCGGGCAGTCCTGGCTGGACCGCGAGGATGTGGCACTTGAACTCACAGTAAACCCTTCCCAGTATATTTCGCCACGGCTGATCCGGGAAATGCTGACGTCGTTGCTTGATCTTGGTGAGATTCTGCACAAGGTATTCGGGGAGGAGTTGAAGATCATTTCCCAAAGCCTGGAAAGTGATGAACTGGTTGGCATTACGACCTCGGCATTTTCAGCCAATATCACGGACAAGGTATCCGGCATCGCCGACCTGGTATTTCCACCCGTGCTGGAGGTCGAAGACGCGACACCTGAACCTGAGGGTGTTTCTGTCGGTATGGCACTTTTAATGTTCCCCGGAATATTGGTGATGGCAGCATTTTTCGCCGCCAACGGCCAGTCTTCAAGTTTCTGGACAGAAAAAGAACGGGGCACACTCGGCCGGTGGGTGGCGAGCCCTAATGCCTTTTCCACATTCTGGATCGCACAGTGGTTCACTGCCATGGTTTTGACCGCGGTGGTTGCTGCACCCATCATGCTGGCGGGGTTCTTTTACCTCGGCATCAGTTATGAGAAATATTTTACAGCGCTGGCGTGGCTGGCGTTGACCGGGCCGATCCTGTTTGCAGTCCTGTCGCTTATCCAGGTGCTGGCACCTTCCAGAAAAGCAGGCAGTATGATCTCGACCCTCATCATGTTTCCACTGTTGATGGCAGGCGGTAGCTTTTTCCCGACTGAGACCATGCCCAAATTTATTGCCACAATCGCACAATACACCCCCAACGGCCGCGTGATTGGACCATTGAAAGGCTATCTCATCGGCGAATACGGGGCCTCCGGCATGTTTGCTGATCTCTGGGGCATCATGGCCGTTACCCTGGTACTGGTGCTGCTGAGCGGCCGCTTATCGGCCAGGAAAATACTGGCATGAGGGGGCTGTGATGGGGTATTTCAGTGCCATTGCATTGCTTGCAAGGACCGACCTGAAATTGGCCCTGAAGGATCGCTCGACCGTTTTATGGCTGTTCATCATGCCGGCGGTGTTTTTTTACTTCATCGGCACGGTCACACAAGGCGGTATGAGCTTTACCGATAACACGGTCAAACTGCTGGTGGAAAACAAAGATGGGGGATTCTTATCGCGGCATCTCGAAGCCCGCCTGGAAGACAATCTCTTTGCCATCATCCGGCCTGAAGAAATACCGCCTGTCGAAGAAGGGGAGGAGGCGGCGAAGTATCGCAGGCTCGTCATTCCGTCAAACTTCACCGAACAACTCAAGGCAGATAATAAGGTGAGCATCTCCTTTGAGGGTTTACGCAGCGGTTTTGGCAATCAATACGATTTTTTCAGAGTTCAGAAAGCGGCCTATTCCGTGCTGGGTGACCTGATCGTGGTGAAAGCGGGTGGGGCTGTCATATCACCTGATGAACTTGCTTTGGCATCGGCTGAACCACGTCCTGTGCAACTGGTGGTGACCCCGGCCGGACGCCAGATGCAGATACCATCCGGCTTTCAACAGGCGATCCCTGGCACCCTGGTCATGTTCACACTGCTGGTCCTGCTCACTTCCGGGGCAGCAATGCTGGTGGATGACCGTGAAAAACAGTTATTGAGACGCCTCGCCTCGGCACCCTTGTCCCGTGGACAGGTGGTGATGGGTAAATGGGCTGGACGCATGGCGCTGGCCACGGTTCAGATTGCAGTCGCTATCGGGGTTTCCTTTACACCCTTGTTTGATATGAACTGGGGTCAGGCGCTGCCGATGGTGGTAGCGATCCTGCTGGCGTGGGGTGCACTTTGTACCTCGCTGGCCCTGCTGTTGGGCAGCCTTGCAAAAACCGACAGCCAGGCGGCGAATCTCGGTGCATTTGCCACCATGACACTGGCGGCTTTGGGTGGCTGCTGGTGGCCGATCGAAGTGGCGCCGGCGTGGATGCAACGGCTACAGATGTTTACGCCTACCGGCTGGACCATGGATGCCTTACACAAGCTGATCAGTTTCGACATGGCCTGGCAGAGTGCTCTGCCGCATATGGCGATACTGATTCTTGCCACTTTTTTAATCGGTTGGGTGGCGTCCAAACGCTTTCGGTTTGTGTGAGGCAGGCATCAAGCAGGAAACGCGTCTTTCAATACCATCAGATCGTCGGTAATTATATTTTTGCGCCAGCCCAGGAACCGTTCAGGCAATGGTTCGCCTGCAGGTGACAGTATCAGGCTTTCCAGTTCACGTTTGGATGCGAGCAGGGCAGGTTCCACGGATAGTTCCGTAGCGGTTTCCAGTACCCGTTCACGCATATCAGCCATCAACTTGCGATGCTCTTTTTGCAGCATTTCGGGGGGCTCGGCAGTCAGGCCCTGTTGCAGGATCTGATCAATACTGGCAAGCAAAGTACGCCCGTGACGCTGGATTGCTTTCGGATGCCAGATATCCAGTTCAGACAAGGCGTCCAGGCTGTCTGGCTGCTGGTTTGCAATGGTCATCAAGGCGGTGTCCTTGATAACAAAACCACGCGCCAGGTTACGTCTTTCCGCTTCCTTGTCCCGCCATGTTGCAAGCGACTGCAAAATTGCCAATGCGCTACCATCAAGCCGGTTATTACCGTTTATTCTTTTCCAGGATTGTTCGGGGTCCGCCGGTGTTTGCGCCTTTTTCAGCAGTCTGACGCAGTCTTCTGCAAGCCATTCATCCCTGCCGAGGTCTTCAAGGCAGGCAAGCAGTTCCCTTTGCATCATGGGTAACAGGCATACATCCAGCGCAGCGTAGTGTAGTTGGGCTGGACGCAATGGACGTTTACACCAGTTGGATCGTGTCTCACCCTTGTCAACGGTTATATTGAGCAGCCATTCGACCGTTTTGTGATAACCCATTTGCAAGGACTGGCCCAGCATGGCGCAGGCAATCTGGGTGTCAAAGAGCGGTTCCGGGACTGTTCCGGTGGTGTAAAGAAGGACGTCCAGGTCCTCGGATGGTGCATGTAAAATTTTCACCATGTTGGATGCTTCAAACAGCGTCGATAACGATTGAAGCGGACCTGTCTTTAATGGGTCAACCAGCCACACCCGTTTGCCATCCGAGAGTTGCACCAGGCCGAGATCGGCGCGCCAGGTTCTCTCACGGACAAACTCTGTGTCAATGCCTATGATTTCACATTCGAGCCAGTCTTTGACCGCTTGCCGGAGTTGATTGGCGGACTCCACCATTATTGGTTGGTCGGCAGCGGCAAGCGCTATGTTGGTTTCGCTTTGATTAATCATTCAGGGTGTGATAATTCGCTTATTAAAGCAATTGTTATTGGTTGTTTGTTCAGGATTTTATTGTATTTTGCCATGCTTGTCGTTACAGGGCTTCTGAGTTAAGGTTGCACGCTCTGCAAATACACGGCGATTTCGTTGCAGAAACCTTAACATGACGGAGGCTTCAGGCAAGGGAAATTGCATGTTTGCCATTAAAATCACCCTTAAACAATCAAACTGGCTGGTGCTGGTCAGTGTGTTTCTGTTTGTGTCAATTTCGCCTGCCATGTCTCAATCACAAGCCGTCGAAAGCCCGGACCCGGATGATAGCCGTCGAATTGAACGTCTGGGTGAGGTCAGCACGGATGAATGGGTAATGGACCTGGCCTTGCCCGAAGCAGCGCCGATTGCTGCAAGCGGTGATGGTGCATTGGTTTTACCCGATGCGGAGCAAAATCAAAAGTTGCAACAATTGTTATCAATTCTGGCAACGGACCCTGGCGATAACGGCGTACTTGAGCAGTTAAATGAATTGTTGACGGATGTGCTGGACCAGGTCAATAACATGATAGATACCGGGTCGCTGGACCAGGCGCAGCAACTGTTGTCCTTGATTCAGTTAATTGATCCCGGGCTTGCTGGACTCGGTGCTACACAAAACCATCTGCAAGTCATCAACGAAACAAATGAACTGCTGAGCGCAGCTAACGCTGCGCTGGAATCCGGGCAAATCCTGGAGCCGGAAAACAATAATGCCCTTTATTATTTCAACCAGGCACTGAGCAAAGACCCACAGAGTCTTTCGGTGCAACAGGGACTGGCAAGCGTGCAGGGTGCACTGGTTGACCTGGCGTTGGAATGTGCCAATGAACTTGACTTTGAAACAGCCGGAAAGTGGTTAATGAAGGCATCGGCTGTTCGCGAAAATCAGCAACCGGTTGAAGATGCCCGCATCCAGGTAGCAACAATCAAGCAGGAGCGCGCAGTTGAACTTGAGCAGAAAGCCATCGCTGCCATGAATTCCGGAAATTTCGGCCTGGCTGATTTTAATATTATCGACCTGATCGCGCTCGGTGGACAACAGGCCAGGGTTGAGTCCCTGAGGGTGCGTCTGGAAGAAGCACGTTTTTACGGTGGCTTTGAACCGGGGCAGATCATCAGCGATTTGTTTGTGCAAACCGGGGGCGAGGCACCGGACATCGTCATTATTGCTGCAGGCAGTTATTTGATGGGTTCAAAGAACCGCACCAAGGGTGCCCTGGACAACGAAAAACCGCGCCACCGGGTAACGATAGAGCGTGGATTTGGCCTCGGTGTTACCGAGGTGACCGTTGCTCAATTCCGGCTGTTTGTCGAGCACACCGGCTACCGGACTGCGGCAGAGCGTAAAGGCAAATCCATTGTTTATGATCTATCTGCCGGCAGACTAACCAGTCGTGACGGGGTTGACTGGGAGTATGACTACACGGGTAAAAAGGCCAAACCGGATTTGCCGGTCCTGCATGTGAATCTGTACGATGCCCAGGCATATGTTCAATGGCTGGCGCTTGAAACTGGCAAGGCTTACCGGCTTCCGTCCGAGGCTGAATATGAATACGTCGCCAGGGCGGGCGGCGGTGGTGTTTACTGGTGGGGTGATGGTTCGCCGTCTAAACCGGTTGAGAACCTGACCGGTGACCGCGACAGGTCACCAGGCAAGCGTCGATGGACCACATTTTTCAAAAAATACGGTGATGGACACTGGGGTCCGGCGCCTGTCGGTTCTATTGGTGACGGTAAGCTGGTCCACCCTATGGGTGTCCATGATATTGCCGGTAACGTCAGTGAATGGACGGAAGATTGCTGGCACCAGAATTACATCAAGGCGCCGGTGGATGGTTCGGCCTGGGTTAACCCCGGTTGTGAACGCCGCATCGTCCGTGGTGGTTATTGGGCCAGTTCACCCACCCAAAGCCGTGCTGCATTCCGAATATCAGCCAAGGCTGAAACCTATGGTGCGGTAGTGGGTATCCGCATCGCTAGGGATCTTTAACCCGAACATTGCTCCAGTATCCCGGTTTTTATCAATCTCCGTCTGCCAGCACCGAATTGATGATCAAGGCGAGACGGGTAGACGCTGTTGTTAGCCGCTTTTGCACCAGTTCCCAGCTTTGCTGTTCATAGGTTTTATCGATATCCACCGGTTCGGGATAAAACCCTTCAACAACCAGTTTGTGCGACTCATTTGTCCAGTCATTCACCATCCCGGGTGACCAGTTTGCACCTGCCTGGGTAAGCGAAGCTGTACTCAACAATCCGACAAGATTTTGCCAGCTTTCTGCGTGCTGATTAATCAACCCGGAATCCCAGAACCTGTGGAGGTTCATCTGCTCACCATTGAAGACAATATCAAAGTCATTGCCACCCCGATCATCCCCAAAACCGGCGTGTAGCGGCTGATGCAGATCGCCAACCAAGTGACAAATCCAGGCAAAAGACTGCCGGCGTTTTTCCTTGTCAGTCTCGCGGTCGGCTAACTCTGAAGCATATTGCTTGATCGCCTCTGTCACGCATTGCTGCTGCGGGCAATCTCTCGATTTCAGGTAGGTGAAATCACCGCGGGGTATATTCACGTAGTGCTGCGGAGTGGTCCATGCCCATTCTTCTGTTTCGCGGATAACATCGGGCCAGTTGCAGGCTTCTAACATGGCTTGCTCACCCAGTGGGCCCACGATACTTTCCAGTTCAAGGCGGGCATCCGGTCGCAGTTGGCTCATTGCCAGGATACCGATCGTCCCATGCCCGTCCGGTCCCCATGCAAGAGAATGAGTGCTATAACCAAGCAGGGAGTAACTGGCAAATATTGCGCATATAATGCGGCTGGAAAACATACTGAAACTTCCTTGTTCTTTATCCTGATGCGAATATGACAATAACAACCCACAAGATACGGTATTCAAGATGGGATGTACATTTACAAAGTCATGATGATGTTCCCGAACTTTGCCGATGCCCAGACGCGACCTTCGGATATAGCATCAATGACAACATCCAGTTGACGGCTGGTTACATGGCGAGTATTAATGACAGTGGGCCCGGTGATCTGCATATGGATAGTTTCAAGCTGTCACTGATATTCGGTTGGCATCCGCTGGTCGAAGGCATGAAACGGCTCGGTGGTGACTGACCCGTAAGACAAGCAAAGCAGGCAATCATAGTCCTGCAGACAAAGGAATAGGCATGAAAAATCATTCAGTTTCAAAATTTTCCAGGCACGGCTTCAGGATCGCAATTCTTGTCACATCCTTTGGATTTTTTGCGGCAAATGCATATGCGAATAGTTCGTTGTCGTCAACGATCGAGGTTTATGTGTTTCCCCGCGCCGGGCAGGAAGCCGATCAGCAGTCAATGGATGAAGCTGAATGTTACGACTGGGCAACCGACAATACCGGCAGCGATCCATTCGAACTGCAAAAACAAAGTGAGCAGCAACAACAGCAAACCGAGCAGCAGGTGCAACAGGCCCAGGCAGCAACCCAGGGTGCCGGAGCCAGGGGAGCCGTAAGGGGGGCCGCCGCAGGAGCGGTAATCGGTGAGATCGCAGACGATGATGCCGGCAAGGGTGCAGCTTATGGCGCGGCTATAGGCGCTGTATCATCACGTCGGCGTGGCCGCAGGGCTAGCGCGGATGCACAGCAGCAGGTTCAACAGCAGGGAGCGGCCCAGCAGCAAGCCACACAGGAGCAGATCGGCAATTTTAAGAAGGCTTTTGGTGTTTGTCTTGAAGCAAAAGAGTACATGGTCAAATTCTGAGCGGTACACCTGAATAAAATATACTTGACTCTAATCCCTTAATTTGACCCCTTAATTTGCATTAAAAACGGGAATGGCATGATTGTGTGTCCCGTCGTGTTGGTCTATTGAGAATGTCCGCTCCAGGCTGGGTCCTGCTATACGCAGTAAACCACCCAAGGCAGACATTATGGACACCTTGGACTAGACTTAATTTAATTGCTGCAATTGACCCGAAGCGGACATGCCAACTCGGTGGCAAAACTTTGACAATTGTTAAGCAATTCGGTTTGCATCCTGTATGAGTCGGCGTGCAATAAATCAACAAGGACAACGATTAAGAGGAGCCACAAATGTCAGCATTTGACAATGCCACAAAGTTTTTTCATGCCTGCGAGTCGTTAAAAGGATGGGGCGAATGCGAACAATTTGTTGCAGAGGATGCTACATTCTCCGCGCAGTGCGAGCCATTGGTCGATATCAAGAATGTCGAAGACTATGTCAGTTGGATGACGGGCTTCGGTACCAATACCGCAGCGGGTTGCAGCTACGACCTACACACATCAGCCTACGACGACGCCAACGATACCGCGATTTACTTCGCGACTTTTACCGGCAGTCACGTTGGTGATGGCGGACCCGTTCCACCAACGGGCAAGGAGACCAATTCACATTATGTCTACGTCTTGAAAATGAACGGAGACGAGAAAGTCGAGAGCATGCAGAAAATCTGGAACGCACCGTGGGCAATGAAAGAACTCGGCTGGATCTAACGTTGTGCTCTGGATCAGTTGGTTACTCCTGTCAAATCGTTGATCAGGCGCGCGTAACCCGCGCAGCAAAGCAGCCCGGTTTGGCATTGTGAAGATGCAGATACGCGACCCTTGGATCCTGCAACATTGCCGGGATCGACTCGCTCAAACACGAGCCATCAACGACATCTGCATCGACCATATAATGCTTGTCATCGAAGGCCCTGATCGAAATAAGCCTGGTTTCCAACGCTTTGGGAACTGTCCCAACTTCAGGAAATGCTTGTTCGGCATACTCGCGAACAAAGATGGCATGTGTGGCTTGATAGGGCGATTCGGCTGATTGGTGCTTGAAATTCACCAGAATAATTGTCTCGCCAATCTCTGCATCAGCCAGACTAACGCGGCAAGGGTAACCGGGCTTGGCGTCAACAATCATTCTGGTTGCTCTAACTTTCGCCAGTTCCATGTCAGACAAAGCAAAAAGCGGTTCAAACTGGACGGGGGGCAACGCATGAATCTGAAAAGACATGATTTTTCCAAAGTATTAGTCGCTATAGCCTACATGTTCAAGCATGTTGATTGCCACCCGTTTCTTGCTGTCAAAGTGAAGGTCGGTGCAGGTTGGAAGTCGTCGTTCAGGCACCACGCCTAGAACATCATTTCTGTTTGGATATTGAATGTCTGCAAATGGCCGTTTGCTGCCTGTCGTCATTTCATGGCTCGACCGTCGGCTATTCGACGGACAGCGGACTGTCGTCAAGCATGACATTCACAGATGTGACATGCTGAAAACGGTCATGAGAGGACGTTTAAATCTTTAAAATATTTTGCCAAACCGCTAGCAATCAAAGTAGTTAGTTTCCATGGGGCTATACTTAAAGCACACCATTATTCTATTGATGGACAACGACATGTACAGTTCAAGATGTATACCTCTCCTGTTGCTTTGCGGCTTGTATAGTTCTTTGGCTCCTGCGATTGGAAAAGCAGGGCAGGAAAAAACTGTTCAACTTGTGCATCAGGCTGTATTGACAATGCCAGGTTCCGGTGTCCCTGAAGTTTCAACAGCAGAATTGCAACAAATACTCAAAGATCAGAGTGCGGTAGTGCTGGACACCCGCCCTTTTAACGAGTGGTCGGTCAGCCATATACCCGGTGCGCTCAATGTTGCTCCTAAACCGGGAGTGCCGATGGCACTTTATACCTCTGATGTGGCAGAAATTGGGCGCCTGGTAAATGGTGATAAGTCAAAGCCGCTCGTATTGTACTGCAACGGCCCATTCTGCGGCAAAAGTAAGCGGGTCGCCGGGGAGTTAGTCAAGGCAGGACACACAAATGTACGCCGCTACCAGCTTGGCGCACCCACATGGCGCACTCTGGTAGGGGTTATGGTGATCGAGCCCAAAGGTGCCCGGTATGTTTATCAAAACGACCAGACCGCTGTATGGGTAGACGGCCGTAATTCTGAAGAATTTCAAGAGGGAAGTATCCGCGGCGCGAATAATATACCTCGAAATGACGTGCTTGACGGCAAGGATGTAGGAGAAATCTTTGCAGCCAAGAATGATGGCCGGCTACCTATGGAAGACCACAACACCAGGATCGTTGTATTCGCCCGGGATGGTGATCAGGCAGGTGAAATAGCTGAAGCGTTGGCTCGCGAAGCATTCCATAACGTAACGTACTTTGCGGGCACCTACGAAGAACTCAAAGAGTCAATAAATAACTAATTATTAATGTTGGCTATTGGCCGGGTCCTGCCCATCGTCATTGCATTGCATGACTGTCAGCTATTCGACAGAGAGCAGCCATAGAATTTGCAAGATTTTCAACACCCGCAAAGACTGCTCACGGCCAGAAGCAGAACTACAGGTAGCCGCCAATCTGCTATTGGCAGCTTAGGCTGGAGAAAGTACGGGTAAAAGAGTATCTCTTAGAAAAAGGTTAAAGTGGTGCCAAATGGTCTGACGACGTACAGCCAGCAATCGCCCCCAAAGTGCTCACTTATAATCTATACTTATATTACCACTCAGCCAAAAGCCAAACTTGCAGAACGACGGGAACGCCAGCCAAGAATTTTGGCGTTGTCAAAAAGTGAATGACGACACCCCGAGGGATACACAACCGCCTGATCTTTTAATCTGCCAATACTAATTGACTGAGGAGAAATTTATACGATTCAAAATTGTTCCTGGCCATTCCAGGAACAAGGAAATCACGGAGAAATAATCATGCGTTATTCATATCAAACCTTAACCTTGTTGGCATCCGTAATACTCGCGACTTCAGCCTGCGCGGCGGACGACCCAGCAACTGACCCATATGCTGAACCGGAGAACCCCGGATTACCACCCAGTAACATGGTATTGGATTTACCACGTACAGCTGTTGTCATAACCGATCCGCAGATCGATTTCCTTAGCGAAGACGGTGTGACCTGGGGACTGGTAGGTAAGAATGTCACGGGAAACAAGACCGTGGAGAATATTGAGCGCTTATTCAAAGCTGCAAAAGCAAACGACATCATCGTCATGATCTCGCCACACTATTACTTTCCTACCGATCACGGTTGGAAGTTCGAGGGTGCGCTCGAAAAAGTGATGCACAAAATCGGCATGTTCGACAGACCTGCAAAGCCTTCCATGGAGGGTTTCGAAAACTCGGGTGCAGACTTCATGCCGCAATACAAGGCTTACATTTATGATGGTAAAACTGTCATCGCTTCTCCGCATAAAGTGTACGGACCGGAACAAAATGACCTGGTGTTGCAACTGCGTAAGCAGGGCGTAGATCAAGTGATCCTTGCCGGGATGTCTGCAAATCTTTGTGTACAGGCGCACATGCACGAGTTGCTGGAGACGGGTTTTGAAGTTGCTGTTGTGAAAGATGCAACCGCTGCTGCCATCATACCCGAAGGCGATGGCTACCTGGCCGCGCTGATTAATTTCAGGTTTATGGCTAATGCGCTCTGGACAACAGACGAGGCAGTGAAACGTTTGCAGCGATAAGCTTATTGCACCGCGGGGATGGTGATTCAATCCGTGGATTTCGGGCCGGACCAGATGAGATTCATCCCCGGCCCGTAATGCCAGACACAACAATTTTTAGGAGACACGACAATGAGAAGTAATGTCATACAAATTCTGAGAATTGTATCTATGGGGTTATTGCTAAGTTTTGGACTGGTTCAAGGTGCTTGCGCAGCGGATGCGTTCGGCGGCGTGAGGTATAAAACGGTCACCATAGACGGGCTGGACATTTTTTACCGCGAAGCGGGAAACCCGGAAAACCCTACCATCCTGCTGTTGCATGGTTTTCCTACCTCTTCGCACATGTTCAGGAACCTGATTCCTGCACTTGCGGATGAATTCCACCTGGTCGCGCCTGATTACCCAGGCTATGGATTCAGCGCCATGCCGAAAGTCGATGAGTTCGAATACAGTTTCGACAACGTGGCCAAAATTGTGGACAAATTAATCGACGCGCTTGGCCTGGACAAATACAGCATTTACCTGATGGACTACGGTGCGCCGGTAGGATTTCGCGTTGCCACCCATCGCCCCGAGAAAGTTGAGGCACTGATCATACAAAACGGCAACGCATATGTTGAGGGCATTAACAACATCTTCTGGGAGCCCATCCAGGAGTACTGGAAGGATCGCGATGCGGTAAACAAAGGGTTGGATAACGACTTTTGGAAAAATGTAAAAGCGGCCTACAACCAGCCCAATATGTCCAATGAAGACGCCTTGCGTTTCCTGGTCACGCTGGGCGCCACAAAGTGGCAGTACACCAATGGCGTGCGCAGCGTGGAAGCCATCAGTCCGGACAACTGGGGACACGTCCAGCCTCTACTGGATCGCGAAGGCAGCCAGGAAATCCAGCTGGAGATGTTTTACAGCTATGGCACGAACCCGCCACTGTACCCAGAATGGCAGGAGTACCTGCGCAGCCAACAACCCCCGACCCTGATTGTGTGGGGCAAGAATGACGAGATATTCCCGGCCGCGGGTGCCCATCCTTACAAGCAAGACCTCAAGAACCTGGAGTTCCACCTACTTGATACCGGCCATTTTGCGCTGGAAGAAGACGGGCAATTCATTGCCGATACCATGCGGGAGTTCCTGCGCAAGCATGTAGTGAGGTAAACCATATAGTCGCTAATCCTGGCGCGCCTGTTTGTTTCTCAACAGGTCTGCCAGAGCAATCGATAATATGAAATTGATAATATGGAGGGTTTTATATGTTTGACTTTTTAGATTCATTTAAACCCAATGCGCACTGGTTATTGCGTATTGCTCTCGCCAGCGTTTTTATTTTCCACGGCTGGGCCAAAGTCATGAACCTCGGAGGATTTTCCGAGATGCTGGGGCTTCCCGTCGCGGTTATAGCGCTCGTCACTTTTGCGGAGCTAGCGGGAGGCATCGGGATTATCGTAGGAGCATTCACAAAGGACCTGATCACGCGTTTGTCAGGACTTGCTCTCGTACCCGTCTTGCTCGGTGCCATATTTATGGTGCACTGGGGACGATGGAACTTCGTTCCTGCCGAAGATTTTCCAATGGGCGGGATGGAATTTCAAGTGGTGTTACTGTTAATGGCACTCTATTTTCTCGTAATGGGAAATGCCGACTTGAGCCGAACCAGTTGAAAAGGAATCAGTTCATAAGGTGAGTGACCGCTATTAGCCGTTAGCGGTTGCTCACATTAAGGAAATTTACGCCTAATGAATGGCTGCTTTGTGCAGCGATTTGTTATGTTGCATTTCTCATTCATGAAATGAACAAACACGTTACGGACTTTTAACTAGCTAATTGCTGTTTTAAATATCGAATTATGTCACTAGATTCATACATCCACCGAACTCCACCCCTTTCATCTTCGATCCGCAGACAGGGCACTTGCTTTTTTCCGCCGCCTGCAATCAACTCAGCTTTGTTTTTGGGATGAAAAAGACTAATGTCTTTTAACGGCAACTCGAGCCCCATCCACCAAAGAGCCAGCCGAACTTTAATGCAATACTCACAGGTGGTGAAATAAAACAATTCGTGACGCTTGAGCCGTTTTCTAGAGTTGCTCATAATACTTTTTCCCATGAAGAACCTGTGGCTTCCCAGCACTGCGGTCAGCTGAGAGGTTTCATTCCAATTTGCGACATATCAGGTAATGAACTGCCAATATAGTGTATCACTCCTCGAATTTGATTAGCTTTCGGCGCTGTGAATGGCCGCTTCGGGTCACTAGCAGTCGTTCATTAGTCTATCAGGCGATTGGCTGCTATTGGCCGCTTGGTTGCGGACATTGAATTAATTGAGTCCGAGCATTTTTTGAGCGTGTGTCGCTAAATCAGTAATTTTAGTTTTTACTCTGACCCAAGTGACCCAAGTACTACAACCGCAGCCATTCCGCCCGAATGCAAAATGCCAATAGCCGTCTATAATCAAGAGGCGGCACTCGGCCCGCGAGGAGAGACCATATATGAAAACTATTACAATGCTTTTAACTGCCACGTTACTCTTGTGTTCATTCACAGTGGTCAATGCTGACGTCGTTCATGTTTATAACTGCAAGCTGAACGAGGGAAAGACCGGTGAGGAAGCGATTGCCGCATCTTCGGCCTGGTTGGTTGCCGTCAGAAGCATGGAAGGCGGCGACAAAATTGAGGCTTACCACAACTACCCGATTGCAGCGAATGCTGGTGACGGATCATTCCTCTTTGTCGAGATCACGCCGGACTTCACCCGATGGGGCACCATGGCTGATGCCTATTCGGGTTCGGCAGCTGAGAAAGCTGACCAAGCCTGGGGCGAAGTAGCGACCTGCGAGAGCACCTCGCTGTGGAATTCCGTAAAGATCGAATAACTTACTGATCGACCTCCAGGAGGGCAGGCTGAGGCGGCGTCTCAGCCTGCCGATCGTTAACGCAAAGGAAAGTACAAAACCTGCGGTTAGCAGGCTAGACTGGAGAAAGTACGGGCAGAAAAGTGTCTCTTAGAAAAAGGCTCAAGTGGTGCCATATGCTCTGACGACGTACAACTCCGAAGGCTGCTCTCAGCCAGTTAGCGGTTATTTGTATTCGTGTCAAAACTAAAACCTGTTTAAAATAATATTTCGATCCACTTTCTTACGAGTTGGAAATGATAATAGGCCGAATGCGTAAACACCTGGCACAGCAAGACTGGATAGCGATCACTTTGGACGTAGTTGTTGTACTTGTCAGTATCCTTCTGGCTTTTCAAATTGAAAGATGGGCTGATGAATTAAGGAGTCGAAGTCTTGAGCAGGACTATTTATTACGTCTTAAACAAGATCTTGCAGAAGAAGTTGTACGGATGAATCAAGCTCAGGATTACGCTGAGGATAGAATTCAAGCAGCGAAATTTCTGGCCCAGGTGATCAATGACCCGTCCATTGTCGTTGAGTCACCAGAAAAACTGCCTTGGGCGCTTGAAACAGCCACTTGGCGGTCCTATCCGCAAATTAACGCATTTGTATTTGGGGAACTGCAAAATAGTGGAAATCTGACATTGATTCGTTCTAAATCACTACGGCGAAACCTCACTAATCATTACACTATATTGCAACACTATTCTCATGTTGGGATGGATCTTCAGGCCCAGCATCAATTTGAACAATTCACTGCGGGTTTACTCACAATTGACGAATTGGTTGCGGTTGAAAACAATGACTGGGGTAGCGAATCATATTCGATAAGTGCAGCAAGAGCTCTGGAAATTGCTGATGATTTTAGCCAGATAGGAAGTGCAATTGCATTGTTGCCTAGCCTCGTTCAACACCATACCTTCAACCAAAAAGTTATGGATGAATCGAAGGAACGAGCTCAAGGGATAATTCTGCAGATAGATGCGCTATTAAACCTTTAGAACATCTCCCAGCGTTATATACACTTTAATCTAACAGCTACGAGTGGCTGAAATTCATGTCTAACGAATGGCTGCTTTCTGGTTGTGGATAGCGGTCGATGGTCGCGACTAGTACGCATTGTATGTTGTGGGGCTTAAGTTGGTGCCGGAGGTCGGACTCGAACCGACACTTTGTTGCCAAAACGGGATTTTGAATCCCGCGCGTCTACCAATTTCGCCACTCCGGCTGGAATTGCGAGGCGCAAATTATATATTTGCCTGCGTGGTGATGCCAGCATTTTCACTATCAGACAGCAAACCCGTCTTCGAGCCAGATGCGGCTGAAATAAGCCACGATATGTGGGTTGAAGTGGTCGTAATCCACCAGGAAAGCATCATGCCCCATCAATGATGGCAGGTTGGTGAAACTGGTATCGATGCCGTTTTCCAACAGTGCGTCCGCAATGGCCTTTTGCTGGTGTACGGGGAACAGGATATCTGTTTCCACGCCGAGCACACAGGCTGATTCAAGTTTGATGTCGGCCAATGCAGTCGGTAGGTCCGGGTAACCATCAGCCACATTGAACCAGTCCATGGCGCGGGACAGGTACAGATAGCTGCACGGGTCAAACGAATGGATGAAGCGCCGGGCTGCCGCCTCAAGATAGGATTCCACTTCATAGTTCATCCCGAACAGTTCAGTTGGGAAATAGTTCTGTTCACGCCGCCCAAACCGGGTACG
>PVMK01183215.1_pt1 | contig 16424 bp, 10 predicted proteins | sample 1853481 | NCBI WGS metagenome assembly PVMK01 (sample SAMN08533507, study PRJNA380276) | Marine sediment metagenome, whole genome shotgun sequencing project.
CCACTCAATTTCAGTTTGCGCTCGGTCATAGGCGGCCGCTTTGGTGGTGACCGAATCAGCCTGTCGCCGACGATCAGGTATCGTATAGGCGAAAAGTTCAGCTCCGAGTTCGCCTATAACTACAATGATCTGGATCTACCGGTGCCTGGCGGAGACTTCACCGCGAATCTTATGCGCTTGAGATTATCCTATTCGTTTACGCCAAAAATCTTGCTGCAGTTACTCGCGCAATACAGTGAATTGGACGACCAGGTCTCAACCAACCTGCGATTTTCCTGGCTGCAGTCTGCAAACACGGGTCTGTATATTGTCTACAACGAGATCGACGAACGCGGCCTTGGAGCACTACCAAATGGTCGTGAATTTATTATCAAGTTTAGTCACTTATTTGACGTACTGAGGTAGTTGCCCGTCCTTTATTGCTGGCAGGTTGGGCAGGCTTGCCAAGCAGTGCGTCAAACCATACTGTGGTACGCGAAATTCAGGAGAACTTTATGCTCAGGTTGATGATGTTGGCGTCCGGAAATATTCTTGTAATTCTGATTTTGCTCCTCGTGAGTATGGCAACGATTGCGGCTGATGATGCCAGGCCCCGTGCCCGGGACATTGGCCTCGTCGTAGGAACGTTCCCCACCGGTCCGCTGAACGCGATAACAGATGTGGCCGGCGTTAAAGTCGGTCACGCGACTGTGATTGAGGGTGATGATATTCGCACCGGCGTTACCGCTATCATTCCCGGGCCCGGGAATCTCTATACGCATCCAATTCCAGGCTGGATCCATGTTGGTAACGGCTACGGCAAACTGATAGGCGAGACCCAGGTCAGGGAGTTTGGTGAACTTGAAACTCCAATTTTACTCACCTGCACATTATGTGTCTGGTCCGCAGCAAACGCGCTTAAAGAATGGACGTACCTGCAGCCCGGGATGGGTGAGCATACGGTCAACCCGGTCGTTGGTGAAACCAACGACTCGCGAGTCAATAATATGTGGGCGGATCCCGTGCAGCGTGAACACGTCTTCGAAGCGTTGGCGAATGCCAAGGGCGGTCCGGTACAAGAGGGTAGTGTTGGCGCTGGTACTGGCACGCAGGCTTTCGGCTGGAAGGGTGGCATAGGTACGAGTTCAAGAGTGTTACCTGAGTCGCTCGGTGGATATACCGTTGGTGTGCTGGTGCAGACTAACTACGGCGGAACACTGACAATCAATGGAGCGCCGGTTGGTCGCGAGCTTGGCACCTATTCCTACCGGGAACAGCTGGAAAACAAGGGCTCGGATGATCACCAGGAAGATGGTTCGATTATGATGGTCGTCGCAACTGATGCGCCGCTAAACGCCCGTAGCCTTGATCGACTCGCAATGCGCGCAATGATGGGTCTCGCACGGACCGGATCATTTGCGAGCAACGGATCCGGAGACTACGTTATTGCTTTTTCGACGGACCCGACTGTAAGGCGACCTCGTTTCAGTGACATTCCGGTTACGTCCGATGCGCTGGTCAACGAATCGATGTCTCCGCTGTTTGCGATTGCCGCAGAAGCGACGGAGGAGGCGATTTACAATGCGATATTCAAAGCAACGACGGTAAGTAGTTCGCGCGGCACACTTAAAGCAATTCCTGTTGAAGATCTAAAACGAATTCTTGAAAAGCACCAGGTACTTGGCTGGGATAAATCCATCAGTCCCTGAGAGGCCCGGTAACACCACAAGTAAAACATTTCTAGGGGGAGAAAATGAAATCCATCCTGCGTTGCGCAAGGGTGACGACAGTCATTCTCGCATTCAGCCTGGTAGCAGCAGTTGCGCGCGCCCAGGATGACTTCGTTTTCTGGCCGAATGCGAACTACGACCCTGCTATTCCTACCGTAGAAGACGTCCTCGGTTACAATCCTGGCGAGCGCATAACCTGGCATCGCGATGCAGTGCGCTATTTCGAAGCACTTGCCGATGCGGCTCCGGGGCGTATTTCCGTTACCCGGTATGCGGAAAGCTGGGAAGGCCGGGAACTGATCTATGTTGTTGTGACTTCAGCCGAAAACATGGCGCGCATCGACGACATCAAGGCTGGCATGCAACGCCTGGCTGACCCGCGCCAGACAACACGCGCTGAAGCGGAAGAAATCATTTCGACACAACCGGCGGTGACCTGGCTCTCCTATGGTGTGCACGGCAATGAGATTTCGTCCACGGATGCATCGATGCTGACCGCCTACCATCTGCTGGCTTCTCGTGGCGATGCGCGAGTCGCGGACATCATGCGCGATACTGTTGTGGTCATCGATCCGATGCAGAATCCGGACGGGCGTGATCGCTTTGTTCATCATTTTGAAATGTCTGAAGGTATTGTGCCGGATGGTGATCGAATTTCTGCCGAGCATGACGAGCCGTGGCCTGGCGGGCGCACCAATCATTACCTGTTCGACCTGAATCGCGACTGGTTCATCCTGACCCAACCGGAGACACGAGGGCGAGTCAGAGCATTGCAGGAATGGTATCCGGTTGCCTACGTAGACGCGCATGAGATGGGTTCGGATGGAACTTATTATTTTGCGCCTGAGGCGATTCCTTACAATCCGCACCTGGCCGCCGATCAACGCTCAAGCCTGGTGCTCTTTGGCCAGAACAACGCGCGTTGGTTTGACACCTTCGGCATCGACTACTTTACACGTGAAGTCTACGACGCTTTTTACCCTGGATATGGTGCGAGCTGGCCGTCATATTTTGGCAGCATTGCGATGACTTACGAACAGGCGTCAGCGCGTGGATTATTGTTCCGGCAATATGATGGCAATGATCTCAGCTACAAATACACCGTACGCAATCATTTCGTAACATCGCTTGGCACCGCCGAAACGGTCGCCGTCAATCGCAAGAAGTTTCTTGACGATTTCTACGACTACCAGGTCAGCGCGATCGATGAGGGCGAAAGTGACGACATTCGTTCGTACATTTTGCCGACGCAGTCCGATCAGCCTGCCGCCAACAAGTTGGCGGGCTTGCTGGTGCAGCAGGGTGTGGAAGTTGGCAGGGCAAGTGAGTCGTTCAAAGCGTGCGGCGAAACTTATGGGCCCGGTACCTATGTGATCAATACCGGTCAACCCGCAAAGAGATTGATCCGTACCTTGATGGACTCCGATGTGCCGCTTGATGGCGACTTCCTCGCAGAACAGGAACGACGTCGTGCCAAAAACATGCCGGATGAAATTTATGATGTAACCGCCTGGTCAATGCCATTGATGATGAACGTGCAGGCCGTTGCCTGTAATCGCACGATATCCGGGTCTTTCACAGCTGCGGGGCCGGAAATCGTGCATCCTGGCGCAATAACTGGCGGTAGCGGATCTGTCGCATACCTGGTGCCATGGGGAACGGCGCCTGCAGTTCGGTTCCTGTCCAATGCGTTACAACAGGGAATATCGGTCAAGAGTTCTGACAACGCGTTCACCCATATGGGCGCTCGTTATCTGGCAGGCACGCTGATTATTGATGTTGCGGATAACCCGGAAGATCTCAAGACCATCATAAGCAACCTTGTGGCAACAACAGGTGCCAATGCAATCGCAGTAGACAACAGCTGGGTGACGGACGGGCCGAATTTTGGCAGTGGCAGAGTGGTGCGATTTAATACACCGAAGGTAGCGATGGCGTGGGACAGTCCGACATCCTCTTACGTCGCCGGCAATACGCGTTTTGTACTGGAGCGGCAATTCGATTTGCCTGTCACACCGATTCGAACCAGGCGGCTTGCAAGTTCGGACCTGAGCCAGTACCAGGTCCTGATTCTTCCGGAAACTGGTCGCGGACAGGACTACGCAGCAGTTCTGGGCGAGCAGGGCACAGCGAACCTGAAGGACTGGGTAGCAAAAGGTGGCGTACTGATTGGCATTGGCAGCGCCAATCGCTATCTCGCCGATCCGAATATCGACTTGCTCTCGATTCGTCGCGAAAACGCTGTCACCGAAGCTGATGCAGAAGACTCAGTGGCCAATGGCGACAACGGTGATGATGAACCGCAGGATGCAACAGTCGAGGGAAGTTTTGTCACCGGTGAGGCGGGATACCGGAAACTGATTGCAGCGGAGAAAGATGATCCGGATTCAGTTGCAGGCGTCCTGGTGAATGCAGATGTTGATCCTGATCACTGGCTTGGCGCCGGTGTTGCCCCGACATTGAAAGTGCTCGTTCGGGGTTCCGACATTTATACACCGATGCGTATTGATAAAGGCGTAAATGTCGCACGGTTCCGTGGCGCTGATGACTTGCTCGCAAGCGGTTACATCTGGCAGCAAAATCGAAAACAACTCGCGTACAAGCCGTTCGTCGTGGCGCAAAAAAGCGGCAAGGGTTATGTGATTGGTTTTACGCAGGACCCGAATGTGCGGGCTTATCTTGATGGCCTGAATGTTATTTTTATGAACGCGATATTCAGGGGTGCGGCGCACGCGCGGCCGGTAAGGTAATGAACAAAACGCGGAATTGCGTGGTCGTATTGTAGGAGCCCGCCGTACGATAGATGCGTTTCCTCAATTCCGGAGAATTTCGATCTATCGGCACGGGCGACAAACTTTGCCGGGAATGTTGAAAACATGCCCGGCAAGGTTTGCAAGACATCAACACGGCACACCCGAACGAACAGAAAACCCGTCAGGCGACAAATAATCTCAAAAACTCAACCTTGATCGCCCGCTGGGCGGGCTCCTACGGGAGACTCAATCAGTAACATTGCCTAGTCTTTGTAGACCTTGCCGCCCTTCATTACGAAGCTCACCTGCTGCATCAGTGTGATGTCTTGCAGCGGGTTACCCGGCACCGCGATGATATCGGCCTGCTTGCCAACCTTCAGGCGCCCATGCGTATCACCAATTTCCAGGAAATCAGCTGCAACGCTAGTTGCTGATTGAATCGCCTCCATCGGCGGCATGCCACCTCTTACCATCAAGGCGAACTCCTGCGCATTGTCACCGTGGGGTGATACGCCCGTATCAGTGCCAAAAACAATTTTCACGCCGGATTTGTAGGCTCTTGAAAATGTGTCCTCGATTAACGGACCGATAGTTGCCGCTTTGGGTCGCACCAGCTCGGGGAAGAAGCCGTCAATTTTGGCCTTCTCTGCAACCCAGTTGCCGGCCATTACGGTTGGCACGTAATAGGTGCCATGTTTTTTCATAAGCTTCATGACGTCATCCGTCATGTAAGTGCCGTGCTCGATCGATGCGACGCCGGCAACTACTGCGCGTCGCATGCCTTCGGTGCCGTGCGCATGCGCGGCAACGCGCAATCCATAGTCTTTCGCCGTATCAATAATTGCCGTCAATTCTTCGATCGTAAATTGCGGATTCTGTCCACTCTTGGCAACACTTAGCACGCCACCCGTCGCTGTAATCTTGATCCAGTCAGCGCCATCCTTGTATCTTTGTCGAACGGCTTTGCGCGCGTCATCGACGCTATTTACAACGCCATCTTTCGGTGTCGGATCCGCGTCGAAGTGGGCGGCCCAGCCATTCGTTGGATCGCCATGACCGCCCGTTGACGAAATTCCTTTGGCAGCAGTAAATATCTTCGGGCCCGGAACGTCTCCCGCGTCAATCGCCTTGCGCAGGGCGACTGTGACATTGAAACCATCACCGAGATTGCGAACCACGGTGAATCCCGCTTCAAGCGTGCGTTTTGCATACATCGCGGAATCGAATGCGTAATCCGCCTCATTCAGAGTGAATCGGTTCAGGTTGCTCCTTGCGGAGTACTGGCCGGTCAGATGCACATGCATGTCCATCAACCCGGGCATGACAGTCTGATCAGTCATGTCGATTACCGTGTCATCGGCACCGGGCGCTGTATAGCCATTCTCGATTGCAGTAATCGTGCTGCCAGCAACGCGCAGCGTAACTTCGTTAACTGCCGTAGCAGATTCACCGTCGATCAGGCGTCCGGCATGGATGAGCGTATCGGCGAAAAGCGGACCGGCAGCGAAGAGCATTCCGCCAAGTATTGTTATCAGACGTGTCATTTGATTGTTTCCAGTGGCTGATTTAATTAGTTTTGTGTTGCCGGGCTCCCCCCGATCTGTGTGGATTCTAATGCAAAATCGAAGTAATTCAGCGGTTATGAGAAGATACCGTATCGGCTGGCGCAAACAGGGGTGCGCCGGAAAGCCCAAAACAACAATAAGGAGCATCAAATGGCGGGTTCTGCTGAATCAGGGGAACAATGGTCGTCGAGATGGGGATTCTTGCTTGCTGCGGTCGGATTCGCGGTCGGTATGGGCAATATCTGGAGATTCCCGTACGTTCTTGGCCAAAACGGCGGCAGTGCTTTCCTTTTTATCTACCTGGCGTTTGCGCTAGGCATAGGACTGCCGCTCCTTATTACTGAAATCGCCATCGGACGGCGCGGCCAATCCAGTGCGACCGGCAGTTACCGGGCTGTCGCCGCCGCGTGCGGCAGAAGCAGGGCATGGGGGCACGTTGGCACGTTGGGTATATTCTGTGCGTTTGTCATTCTGTCGTACTACACCGTGATTTCAGGGTGGACGCTTGATTACTTTATTAAAGCCGCAAGCGGATCATTAAAGGGTGTTGATGCAGATACTTCGAGTGCTCTGTTCAGCGGCCTTCTAAACAATCCGGGCAAACTCCTCTTCTGGAATACGATCGTTCATCTGCTCATCATTTTCGTGATCCGCCGGGGTGTGCAGGGCGGTATTGAAAGCGCTGTTAAAATTCTTATGCCTGCCTTGTTTATCACCCTGATAGTGATGGTGATCTATGGAATGGTTGCTGGTGATATGTCGGCTGCGCTCAAGTTTCTTCTCGAACCCGATTTTTCCAAGGTGACGTTCAACACTGCCATGCTGGCCATCGGCCAGGCGTTTTTCTCAATCGGTATAGGCATGGGCTCGCTGGTTGTCTTTGGTTCATACATGCCAAAAGATTTTTCAATTGTACGCTCAGCGACAGCTGTGATCCTGCTTGATACGGGCGTGGCTGTGGTAGCCGGGCTCGCGATCTTCCCGCTGGTATTTAAATACGGGCTGGACGCAGGGAGTGGCGCAGGGTTGATCTTCCAAACGTTACCACTGGCGTTTGGACAGATGCCTGGTGGCCAGTTCTTCGGTTCGATATTCTTCGTTCTGCTGATCTCAGCAGCATTGTCTTCCTGTATTGGTCTTGCAGAGGGCGTCGTTAACTGGGTAGACGAACACTGGGGAATTGAACGCAAGAAAGGCGTTCTTTATGTTGCCGCAGCCGGCTGGTTGTTGGGGGTCTTCTCCATAATGTCACTTGGCAAATGGTCGGACTACTTCCCGTTAGATTTAGTGCCATCGTATGAAGGCAAGAACATCTTCAATGCGCTGGACCACCTCGCAGCCAACAATTTATTGTTGGTAGGCGGCTGTTTGTCGGCAATATTCTTTGGCTGGCTGGTACCCAAAGCACTGAAGCTTGACGAACTCGATGTCGCGGATGGCTTGCTGTTCACGATCTGGCGCTTCACGATTCGATTCATCATCCCGCCAATTCTGATCGTCGTATTGCTATCCGTCTTCCTGGAACTCTGATCATCAGGTACGTCGTCGTCGTGATTGCGGCGATTTCTGTGGGCATTGCCGCCGCACAGGATCGCCCGACCATGAGTGGCGTGCTTGAAGCATCCCGGGAGTCTGACTGGCGCAGTCTTGATCCTGATAACACGCTCTACATGCGATTGAGCGATGGCCTGGTGGTGTTCGAACTGGCGCCGCAATTTGCGCCTGCGCATATAGAAAATATTCGCAAGCTGGTCAGCCGGCAGTATTTTGACGGCCTGGCAATTATTCGTTCACAGGATAATTACGTTGCCCAGTGGGGTGACCCGAAAAGCGGCTCGCAGGACGCGAGATCTCTGGGCGATGCTGCAGAAATGCTGGACCCCGGAGTTTTATCGCGATGCCGACGGTTTGCCATTCACTGTCGCCAACAGTCGCGATGCTTACGCGAATGAAGTCGGCTTTTCGTCCGGCTTTGCGGCGGGAAGAGACGGAGAAGAGGGTCGTGCCTGGCTCGCGCATTGCTACGGTGCACTTGGGGTTGGGCGGGGGAACTCGCCACGTAGCGGCAACGGCGCGGAATTATATGTCGTAACCGGCCATGCTCCGCGACACCTCGATCGCAATGTAACGCTGGTCGGACGAGTCGTGCACGGGATCGAGCACCTGAGCACACTACCGCGCGGTACCGGACCGCTGGGGTTTTATGAAGATGAGTCGGAGCAAGTGCTGATTGAATCGATTCGTTTTGGTACCGAGCTGCCCGAAGACGAGCGACTCGCTATCGAACTGTTACGTACTGACACCGAGACATTTCAATTGCTGATAGAAGCACGCCGGTATCGCGCTGAAGAGTGGTTTGTAGATTCTGCGGAACGAATAGGACTGTGTAACGTTCCATTGCCGACAAGGCCGACAGAGTAAGTACCCGCCGGCAAAGCCGGGGGCTTTAGTTTGTGAGCCGCTCAAAGCGGCTTAACGGGATCGCTGACCGCTCCCTTGCGCGATTTCCATCCTTAACACATATCGCCCGCTGGGCGGGCTCCTACAGCTGCTAATAAGAATTGTAGGAGCCCGCCCAGCGGGCGATTGTTCGTCTCATAGTTTCTCCCCGGTACAAATTTTCGCCGCTACCATTGAACTTACTTTGCGATTTCCGGAATTGTCAAACTTGGGCTGCCTCACCGGCACAGCCGGGGGCTCCCGTTTTTACTAGCTAATCAGCCGGTTCGGTTTCTATCCAGCCGACTTTATGACCACCATTTTGTCGATCTGCATATCGTCGATCGTATGCGGAATGCCGCCAACACCGAGACCCGATTCACGCAATCCTGCGAAAGGCATGACATCGTCACGAAAAGCCGTGTGGTCGTTGATCATGACGGCGGACGCGTCAATCTGTCTGGCGGTATGCATGAGCTGGTCAATATTCTTGCCGAATACAGCTGCCTGAAACGCAACTGGCAAGGAATTAGCCTGGGCGATTGCCGCGTCGATGTCGTCGTATGAATAGACGCAAACGACCGGGCCGAAAATTTCCATCGTGCTGACCTGTGAATCTATGGACGGGTCAAGCAACACCGTTGGTGCATAGCAATTATTTTCCAGTCGTTCGCCGCCACAAAGTATTTCGGCACCGTCTGCCTCCGCCTTCGTGACCCAATCGGCAACCCGGTCAACCTCTGCTGCGCGGATTAACGGCCCAACCTCGGTTGCATCGTTTGTCGGATCGCCAACCACTAATTTTTTGGCTGCGGTCGCCAGTGCTTCGGCAAATTTGCGCGCATTCTTTCGCGGTGCAAATACTCGTTGTACCGATACACACACTTGACCTGCGTGGTAAAAGCCGCCTTTGAGGACGGAGGAAAGGGTCGCGTCGAATTCAAAGTCATCCAGCAAAATAGCCGGTGCTGCACCACCATGCTCCAGGGCACAGCGGGTACCCGGCGCCAGTTTGTTGCGCAACATCCAGCCAATTTTTGCGCTGCCGATAAAACTGAAAAAACCGACACGCTTGTCGGTAACGAGTGCTTCGGCAGTTGCGTTGCTGTTTGTGACTATTGCTTGACACCAGGCCGGGGGCAGGCCGGCTTCGTGTAGTAATTGCACATACTTCAGGCATGAAAGCGGCGTGTCACCGGCGGGTTTGACGATGACCGGGCAGCCGGTCGCAACCGCTGGCGTAACCTGATGCACGATTAAATTCAAAGGGTGATTAAACGCGCTGACTGCAACTACAACGCCGATTGGTTCCTTTTGCGTGAATGCGACGCGCCCTGTTGTAGCCTGGGTTGTGCCGACGGGAATAACCTCGCCTGCGTGTGTACGCAACGATTCCATACACAACTTCACACCGTCGATGGCGCGCGTGACTTCAACGATTGAATCAGCTAAAGGTTTGCCACCCTCGCTGGCAGCGAGCTTTGCCAGGTCGCCCTGTTGCGCTTGCATAAGCGAGATGGTGCGTTCGAGAATTGCCAGTCTTTCGGGAATCGGTATCCAGTTGCTGCGGTCGCGAAATAATGCATAAGCACTCTCAAGCGCTGCCTCGACATGGTCCATGCCCCCTGTGCTGACATTTGCCAGCAAACTATCGTCATACGGCGATTTGACCGCAAGCGTCCCCACTGGCGGCAAGTCACTTGCGATCATCATTTGCTCTAGTTTGACCACGTTATTTCGCCAAGCTTTTTCGTCAGCAACATGTTTTCGCGATAATCGATCGGAATGACGACCAGGCTTGGACCTTTCTCGTCGAAAGCTTTATCCAGGGTGCCGGCAAAATCCTCACTATCGGACACGTAATGACCGTGCCAGCCGAACGCTGCTGCCAGTTTTAGCCAGTCCGGGTTGCCGAACGCGAGATCCGTGTGACTGCCGAAGTGCGTTTCCTGTTTCCACGCGATCAGGCCGTATGCGTTGTCCTCCCAGACCAAAGCAACCATGTTGCTGCCGAGGCGGACAGCGGTTTCCATCTCCTGTAAATTCATCAGGAAACCCGCGTCACCGGAGAGGGCGAGAATACGTCGCTCGGGATGCACGATGCTGGCGGCGATGGCTCCCGGAAACGCGAATCCCATCGAGCAAAAGCCGTTAGGGATCAAACAGGTGTTAGGTTCGTGGCACTGGTAGTGCCGCGCGATCCACATTTTGTGTGCGCCAACGTCGGAAAGCAGGATGTCGTTGGGTCCCATGACTTGTCTTGTATCCCAAATAGCTTTCTGCGGGCGGATGGAACCTTCAGTCTTGTCATCCTTGTACTCTGCGAAATCCGCTGCCATAGCCGCACGGGTTTTGTGCTGATTCTCAAAATCGAAATTCATGGCAGTTGAAGTGGCTGCGCGCTCATTAAACATCCACAAGGTATGGGCCAGATCACCAATTACTTCCGCCTCGGGATTGTAGTGAGCATCGATTTCCGCGGCGAGAAAATCGGCATGGACTATTTTCTTGTCACCCTGCGGGTTCCACAACTGCGGATGGTACTCGACCATGTCAAAGCCAAGCGTGATGATAAGGTCGGCATCATCGATCGCCAGTGCGACCCGGTCTTTGCTACCCAGTCCGACGGTATAGAGACAATAGTCAGCATCCATGTCGACACAGCCTTTCGCCATGAATGTACTGATCACGCCGATCCCGGTTTGCTCACAGAATTTTCGCAGCTGCTCGCTGGCGCGCCTGCGAATGCAGCCGTTGCCGGCAATAATGACCGGGCGTTTGGCTTTGTTTCAAGCATGGCAAAGGCATGGTCAACGATCTTTTCAGTCAGCGACCGGGCGACGAAAGCGGCGCGGCTTGATTGGTACTTCACTGGTTTCCATGCTGGCAACGTCTTCCGGCAACTCGAGGTGCACAGCGCCTGGTTTTTCAGTGCGGGCAACGCGCACCGCTTTGCGCACGATTTCCGGAATCGTGTCGGGGTTAAGGATGGTCGTCGCCCACTTCGTGACCGGCTTGAACATGCTGACCACATCCATAATCTGGTGAGACTCTTTGTGCAAACGATCCGTTGATCCTTGCCCGGTGAGTACCAGCATCGGTGCGCGATCCATATTGGAATTCGCAACGCCTGTGATCAGGTTGGTAGCACCAGGGCCGAGCGTGCCGAGGCAACCGGCCGGGTTGCCCGTCAGGCGTCCGTAAGCCTCGGCCATGAACGCAGCACCTTGTTCGTGACGTGTCAGGATAAAGCGGATTTTCTTCGACTTTTCCAGCGACATCATAAAGTCGGCATTTTCTTCGCCCGGTACGCCGAAAATGTACTCGATGCCTTCTTCCTCAAGACACTGAACGAACAGGTCGGATGCTTTCATGGTTTTCCCCATTTTGTTGTCTGCGTGATTGACCGGGCGCAGCATCGAATTGTTACATTTTTATTCGTTCTTGATGGATCCCGATCCCGACTGTTATTGGTGCAACTGCACAACATTGGGCGTCGCGCAGGTCTGTAGAGAGGTGCTTCGACGCTACTGCCACGATCATAATGAAGTCGCCCGGAATCGCAAAACACCCTGTAAAACCAATATCTTGGAAAGCGGACTGCATCACATCGACGGTGCCAGTCGCTGACTACACTCTACGGCTGAAGTTATGTCCGAATACTAGGCCTATTATGTCAAATACGAGTGCCACAAAATCGGTTCAGGGAAAAATGACAATGACGCTGCTGGTCGTGGTGACGGCACTGGCGCTATTGAGTTTCGGTACCTTGCAGAAGGTTGTTGCTCCCGCATTCGACAAACTGGAGCTGGACGATGCTCGCACCAACCTGGTCCGCGCACACAGGGCGATTCAGAATGACCTCGACAATCTAAACGCCATAGTCGGCGATTGGGCACCGTGGGATGACGCCTACGACTTTGTAAGAGGTGAGTATGCCTACTTCGAAGAGTCCAATCTCAATCGTCCGACCCTGGATAATCTCGATCTCAATTTACTTGCGATATATGACGCCGATGCCAGCCTCGTCTGGGGTCGGGTTCAACATGCTGATGCCGATCTCGGAATTGAGTCGTTGCAGGTACTTGATCCCGGAGCCGAGTCCGCTGATTTTCTAATAACGCATACTGAACTGGACGCCCAGACGGACGGAATGATCAGTACTGCCCTTGGCCCGATGCTGATTAGCTCCTGGCCGGTAACCACCAGTGAAAACACGGGCCCAATCGCCGGGACGATAATCATGGGCCAGTTGCTCGACCAGGAGCGCATGGACAGCCTGCGGGAAAGAACAGAAGTCCAGCTTAGCTGGCAGACGATTGACACTGATTCGGCCTCTGACCCGTATTTTGCGGTGCCGTTAAACTTGTCCGGTAACTCGTCAATGCGTCATGAAACAACAGCAGACTCGATCAACAGTAGCGGCTTGCTGGTAGACCTGTTCAACAAGCCATTAATGATTCTGCAGGTCTCATCACCGCGCAACATATCTGCATTGGGCAAAAGCACCGTAAACGGCGCTTTGCTATTTCTGGCTGTAGCCGGTGTCATCGTCGCGATCGTCGCGGGCCTGTTACTACGTCGTATGATCGTGTTGCCGCTGGAAGGTCTCGCCAGTCACATAACCGGCATCCGCAAGAGTGGTGATCTGTCGCAACGCCTGGATGAATCACGAAACGATGAAATCGGCTCCCTCGCGAGACAATTCGATAAACTCACCGCGGAAGTTCACGACGCACGTATGCAACTTCTGGATCAGTCATTCAAGGCGGGCAAAGCTGACGCCGCCGCCGAGGTCATGCACAACATACGTAATGCAATGACACCACTGGTAAATGGCCTCGATCGGCTGGCAAAGAATTTCACTGCAACAACGACATTGCGTGTCGGCCAGGCGACCGATGAACTCGGCGATCCGGATTGTGCAGAAGATCGGCGTGAGAAACTGGTGACGTACGTTCAATCGGCATTCGCGCACGTTCAGGCAACGAATGAAGATGCTGTCGAAAACCTGGCCATCGCAACAAAACAGGCGCATCAGGTTGAAGCAATTCTTGCAGACCAGGCGAAGCACGCGAGAGTTAAGCCAATTCTTGAAGACTTCGACCTCGGCAAGCTCATCGAGGAAGCGGCTCTCGTTATTCCCAAATCGGACGACACTGATATCGATTTGCTGATGGAGCCGGAATTGAACAACTTCCGGGTGCGCGGCCATCGAGTCGGCGTGTTGCAGGTTCTTGGCAATGTGATGCTGAATGCGTTCGAGTCAATAGAACGAACCGACGAGACCTGCGGGAACATCGCGGTTTCGGCGACGAATGAGACCATCGAAGACAAACAATTAGTAAGGCTGACTATCAAAGATAACGGTTGTGGTTTCGACGATGCGGTCAGGAAAGAGATATTTCGCAGAGGGTTTTCGTCAAAGGACGGACATATGAGCGGCCTGGGACTCCACTGGTGCGCAAATGCACTGGCGACTATGGACGGAGGTATCCAGGCCGAAAGCAGCGGCCCCGGGCTCGGGGCTGAAATTCACGTGCTGTTACCAGCAGCATAGGGAGACTGAAAAATGGATACGCAATGTGGTGACGCCAGTATTCGCGTACTGATTGCTGATGACGATGAACACATTCTCGAGTGTTATCGAGAGGCATTTGGCGAATCGGAAGCGACCGACTATTTGCAGACGCTAAATGCGCTGGATGAGGAGTTGTTTGACACCGTCAATGACAGCGAATCTGCGCCGGCATTTGAAGTTGTTGCCTGCAGTCAGGGCAATGACGCGATTGACCTTGCAGAGAAGGCGACCAACGATGGTCATCCGTTCGACGTCGTTATTCTTGACGTCAGGATGCCTCCGGGTATCGATGGAGTGGAAGCAGGCAGCCAGATACGCAAGATGGATCCGGATGTGGAGATCGTGTTCGTGACGGGTTTTTCCGATGTGCCCAGGGACGAACTGGAGCGGCGGGTTCCACCGCCAATGAAGTTGCACTATTTCAATAAGCCCATTTCATTTATGCAGCTGGCAGAAGATGTTGCCGGCATGGTCAGGGCGGGCTAACTCCATGGCGCAAAACGAAACCGCCACCAATCGTATTCTCGTTGTCGATGACGACGCAATGCTCATTGGAGAATATCTGCGCTGCCTGGGCAAAGACTTCGAACCCGATTCAGCCACGTCTACGCTCACTGATCTTGAGAAAGTTCTTTTCGGCGAAGAGACTGACGAAAAGGGCGCTGCCAAGTTTGAGGTCCAGTCGTGCGATCAGGGCAAGATCGCCGTCGCGGCCGTCAGGGAGGCAGTAAAGGTTGGTAACCCCTTCTCAATTGTCTTTCTGGATATTCGCATGCCACCGGGAATCGACGGCATTGAGGCGGCGAAGCAGATTCGCGAGATAGATCAGAACGTCAATATTGTAATCGTAACCGGTTCCGTCAGTCCCGAACCGGAGAATCTCGGTAAAGAGATTCCACCGGCAGATCGAATCTTCTTTTTCAAGAAACCATTTCATGCGGTGGAGTGTCGGCAGCTTGCCGCCGCACTGTGTGGCAAGTGGCACTCTGACCTTTCACTGCGGCACGCAAACGATGTACTTGAGCAACGTGTATGGGACAGGACCGAAGCTTTGCACAAGCTGGCATATTATGATCCGGTCACCAGCCTGCCTAACCGGTTGATGCTGCTCGACGAATTGCAGTTGCTTATAGACGATGCGGATTCACCAGACAGCAATACGGCGGTCGTATTGCTGGATATAGAACGCTTCAGTTTTCTCAATGAAACTATGGGTTACGAGTCCGGGACTGCCTTGTTGAGTGAGATCGGCAAACGGCTTGTTCGAACCTGCAGTGATCTGGTCGGCGCACCGCAAAGTGTCGTCGGCCGATTCGGTGCCGACGAATTCGGCTGTCTGATTGCCGGTGTCGACGATGATGCTGCACTTGAGGACGTTGTCGCGCGAATAAAGCAGAGTGTTGAAGAACCGTTCCTGGTATGCAGTCGCGAGATCTTTCTGAAAGCAAGCATTGGTGTTGCCTGGCATCCCGTACATGGGCGTGACTCAAAAACCGTCTTTCGTCGTGCCGAGGCGGCATTACACCGTTCAATGCGACGACTCGAAGGGCGTGTCACCTGGTATCACAGCGAAATGGAACATCGTGCAAAACACAAGTTTGATATGGAAGCAGAGCTTCGCCAGGCCATCGAAAATGGTGAGATTGTTACCTGGTTCCAGCCACAGTTGTCGCTGAACTCAGGAAAAATTGCCGGGGTCGAGGCGCTTGCGCGTTGGTTAAGACCTGATGGAACGATCGTCGCGCCCTCTGACTTCGTACCGCTGAGCGAGGAAATGGGCATATCCGACGTGTTTTTTGAATCCGTTATGCGCCATGTCTGTGGTGTTATCGCACAGTGGAAAAAAGAGAGTAACTGGGATATTCCAGTCAGCGTCAATCTGTCAGCACATCAATTGCGCAACCATAAGCTCGTAGAGATCATAAAGTCGATTCTCAGGAAAGAGGATATCGATCAGAATCTAATCAACCTGGAACTGACAGAGACCGTTTTACTGGAGGACCTTACTATTGCTATGCCGGTGCTCAACGACCTGTCGGAATATGGAGTTGGTATACATATCGATGATTTTGGTACGGGATATTCGTCCCTTAGCTATCTTGCAGAACTCCCGGTAAAAACTTTGAAAATCGACCAAAGTTTTATCGGACGACTCACAGAATCAGCAACGAACGCGAAGATCGTGCAATCGATAATTGCGCTTGGCAAAGCAATGGAGCTCGAGGTCGTTGCAGAAGGCGTAGAGACCGAGCAGCAATTGATGCTGGTGACAAAATACGGCGCCGACCTGGCGCAGGGTTTTTTCATTGGCAGACCGATGCCTGCGAACGAATTCATCGAATGGTGTTCCGTCGTCGATCAGACGACCAGCGACCTG
>PVMK01124779.1_pt1 | contig 16423 bp, 15 predicted proteins | sample 1853481 | NCBI WGS metagenome assembly PVMK01 (sample SAMN08533507, study PRJNA380276) | Marine sediment metagenome, whole genome shotgun sequencing project.
GTTCATGGCAAAAACCGGTATTATTTATTTTTATCCTCTCGCTTCTTTATATCAACTGAAGGTTAATTTAGCAATAAAACTAAGTTTTTTCAAGAGCGAAATGGCCTCTTGACGACCAGGAATGCTTTTATTCTACTCCTTAACAATCTTTACCATAATGTCACCAAAACCAGGGGTCCCGGTTAGCCGGTTGAAATTATCCGGGTCATGGAGTTCATTTATATTAGGGGTGTATTCAGACGCCTGGTTCATAAAACCTATCCCGGAAGCCTTCTGCCCGCCGGGACCGAAAGCAGTCTTGATAACACCGGGCATTATCTCTTCAGTAAGGAAGACCTTCCCTTTTATCATCTTTTGGAGCGGATTTTCGAGGGTAACTATATCTCCTGTTTTTAAACTCAGGTTTTTTCCATCCCCACTGTTCATGGCAAAAACCGGTATTGAGATACTGCCGGTCTTAAAAGAATTTTCCTTATCATCCAAAAGGCCGGATTTATTTGGAACGTTTTCGGTTTTAGGCATTTTGTAAACGAGATCATCGTTTAATGGTTTCATACATTCCGTATTTGTACCCGCAAGATAAGGGCAGACCGTTGTCATTGTCATGGAATGATGCACACGACCGCTTATTAACTGGAACGGATATTCTCCGCTGACATTTTTATAATCCGGATTTTTTTGGGTTCCATTTACAATCCATCCAGTAAAAAGTAGTGGGATAATCCGTCCCGAATTCTTCATTGATCCTTTCGAGCCAGCTGAATTTAAATTCAAATTTCTTCGAACCGGTTTCAGGATATACTCCGGAAGGCGAACCATTCGTGTTTTTGTACCTGTAATAGCTCGCGGGCCAGACCGCTACCCCATTATGTTTTCTGAGCCAGTCAACGGTCAAAAGCTCTCCTTCCTTTATGACTTTGCTTCCCCAGGCAGCCCCGGGATTGTCCGGAACGCCTGTTATTAAACATCCCTCCGGGAGGTCCGGATACGGACGGGGCTTACCAACATTATAAAACCCGGGTGCCCCGCTTAATATCTCATTTATAAATCCTTCTTCGTTTTCGTATTTCAATCTGAAGTCCTCCGCCTTAATATCATCGTCACCATTCTTAATAAGGGCCTCAGACATGGTTATCATAAAATCAAAAGGTGTCTTTGATTCATAAAGCGGCTTTATGACCTGGTCCCTGATGGCCAGTTCAGGGTTCATTGTATAGACATCACTCACTCCCATCCTCTCAAGAAATCCTGCTTCAGGGAGGACTATGTCCGCATATTTACCGGTTACGTTTATATGTGTGTCTATAAAGACCATAAGGTCCAGCTTATATTCTCCTCTATCATCCCTGGCAGTAAGCGCATCGATCCAGTCAGGTGTGCTGCCTGCTGTTATTACAGGGTTTCCGGCCCTTGCTATAAATGCCTTAACAGGATAGGTGTACCCCTTGAACCATCCATGTTTTAATGTAATTCCTTCCCTGATCTTTCGGGGCAGATCGGTCAATACCCCTTTCCATGCTGACGGATAATCACCATAGTTATCCTTATGAAGTTCTGCAAGGGTGCCGCTCACATCAATATTCCCAATCTTTCTCAGGACCGTTTTATTTAAAAATTCTTTTGCTGTTGTCTTGACCCCTTTCCGCGGTTTTTGAGAACCAATAAAGACCAGTCCTCCCGGCTTATCCATATTGCCTGTGACAAGACAGAGTGCTGCCATGAGGATCGATGTCACATCCCCATTGGTGTGATGGGCCGTACCGTGCATACCTATCTCAATGGGAGCAGGCTTTGTGATCCCGAACAAGTGAGATATCTTCTCTATATCTCCCTTAGATATGCCGGTCTTTTCCTCCGCCCATTCAAGGGTAAAATAATCCAGCTTTGTTGGAAGGGTCCTTCTTTCGTGTATGCAAGGAACTCATCCTGAATTCCTGCCAGCCGACCGAATACTTATCAATAAAATCATGGTCCATATATTTTTTAAGATCGTCTCTTGAGGAATCGTTCTTAATAATGTAATAAAGCATAGCCGCGAGCAGGGCCGCGTCAGTCCCGGGTATTATCGGGAGCCAGATGTCGGCCAGGGCCGCGGAATTTGTATACGACGGATCAATTACAATATACTTGCAGTCGTTTTCAGCCCTGGCACCGGGGATACCGCTTGACATGTAGTTAAATCTTGTCGCAACAAAAGGGTTAACGCCGACATTCAGGATAAGCTTTGCGTCATGCTTATAGTTCAAATTAAGTTCTCCGTCATCATTTCTGATCAAAAGAGGTCTTTGAACATCCGGCAGAGGCCTTTCATCTCCAAGCATGATTTTCTGTCCCCACTTGCGGTTAGGATCGCAAATACTTCCGTGGTCAATTGTATTCGGGGTACCGAACAGATGAAAAAGACGGTAGTATGCCTCCCTGTCAGTAACATCCCCGCAGTCCAGAAATACTGCCTCAGGTCCATATTGCCGCTTTATCCCGATCAATTTTTTTGCGATATGATCGGAGGCCTCATCCCATGATATCTCTTCCCACTTGTCCTCACCCCTCTCTCCAGTTCTCATCATCGGGGTCTTGATCCTGTGGGGAGAATAAGTAAGCTGAAGCCCTGAGGCCCCTTTTGCACAAAAGGCCCCGTTGTTAACAAGCGAATGAGGGTTCCCGTATATCTTTTTTGCGATACCGTCTTCGACCAATACGGAAATACCGCATTCGGAAGGACACATGGCGTCCGCAGTATGAACTATTTTACCTGTAGATATTGGAGGAGCTGTGTCCCCGGATTCCAGGGCCGACCGTTTAACAGGACTTCGTTTAGGCACCTTATAGTCCTTTAACGGAACCTCTTTGCCTATATCCCTGTCGATCATATAAAAAACCATTGGATCTGTTTCGTGTTCAGAGTCCACGACCTTGATCTTACTTATCTCCAGAGCTATCGATATCATGCTCTTCTTGTCGTTTATATCACCGAACATGATCGCCTTCCCCATACAGCTCTCCGCACATACGGGCTGTTCCCCCCTCTTCAGACGGTTGTAGCAGAAATCACACTTTTCAGCTTCTCCGTTAAGCGGATTAATATTGATCGCGTTATAAGGACATTTGTCGTAGCACATTTGGCAGCCGGTGCATATGTCGTTATTCAGCATTACAACTCCATCCCGGTTTTTATAAAGGGCCTTTTCTTCACATGACTCTATACATGGCGCTTTGTCACAATGATTACAAAGGCGGGGCAAAAATATTTTGTTGATATGGGGATAGCTGCCTGACTGATATGTCTCGACCCTGCAGCGGAAGTTTCCGAGTGGTATATTATATTCTGCCTGGCATGTTACCTGGCATGCAAAACACCCAATACACCTTTCAAGATCGATGAGCATAGCATATCTTTTTGGTTGATTTGCCATATACTAATTTAACCGAAATATTCTTATAAAACAAATGATTATATTGGAACGATAATTGACAGTTTTTATTGTAAATGTTATTTTCAAAAAAAATCATTACTAGGAGTCAAATATGTCATATCAACTGGACTGGAACATCTCACTGGACTGTGTAACCAAGGAAGCCCTTTTAAAAAAATTGGAGAGCGGTCAAAATATTATCCTGGTCGATACAATAGGCACTTACGACGGAAACAAATACAGGATCAAGGGTGCCACGACCATTCCCTACATTGAGGTTGCCGACAGGAGGAAGGAACTCCTTGGATATGATGAGATCATTATCTACTGCAAGCATAAGAGGTGTGTGGCATCCAAGAAAACTGCGGCCGCCTTAAAAATGCTGAATGTTCTCAATGTAAAGATATATGAAGGCGGGATAGATGAGTGGACAGAGTCCGGCCTGCCTGTGGAAGAAGTATAGGCACAAATGAAAAGACCGCGCAGTATGATCATTTACAATCTATTCCCGCTGCTCGCCGGGAAGTTCAATAAATGGGAAGGGCATTTCAAGAGGGCGTCCGAAATGGGTTTCAACTGGATATTCCTGAATCCCATCCAGCGGCCCGGCTTTTCCGGGAGCCTCTATTCGATCAAGGACTACTTCAGCTTCAATCCCCTCTTTATCGACGAAGAAAGCAAAAAGTCGCCTGCCGATCAGGCAAGGGAAATGATACGAGACGCGGAGCGGAACGGCCTAAACGTGATGATCGACCTTGTGATCAACCACTGCGCCTTTGACTCGGAGCTGCTAAAAGAACACCCCGAATGGTTCCAGTGGAAAGGGAGGAAAGTCGTCCATCCTTCCTGTACAGGCGACAGGGGACAAAAGGTGGTATGGGGGGACCTCGCGAAATTCAATATACGCCGTACAAGCGACCCAGAGGGTCTTTTCGATTACTTCTTCAAGATAATATCTTTCTTCGCTGACCTCGGGTTCAGAGGCTTTCGATGCGACGCCGCTTACCAGCTCCCCAAGAGCCTATGGTCCAGGCTAATAAAGAAAGCTAAAAAGAAATATCCCGGCATACTTTTCTTTGCCGAGACCCTCGGATGCACCGCTGACCGGACCAGGCAAACCGCCGAAGCTGGCTTCGATTATATATTCAACAGCTCCAAATGGTGGGATTTCAAGAAACACTGGCTCATGGAACAGTATAACCTCACACGGGATGCCGCAGCATCCATCAGCTTCCCTGAGAGCCATGACACCGAGAGGCTCATGGAGGAACTGGGAGGGAACATCAACGGGCTCAAACAGAGATATCTGTTCGCCGCGCTATTTTCTTCAGGTGTAATGATGCCCATGGGGTTCGAATTCGGTTTCCGCAAAAGGACCCATGTAGTAAAGACAAGGCCCGAAGATTGGGAAAAAACCAATACCGACCTCACAGGTTTTATCAAAAAGGTCAACGCCATAAAGGCAGGAAACAGCATATTCCGAGAAGAGTCCCCTGTCGAGATACTGCAGAGTGACAACCCGAACCTGCTGATACTCTGGAAGGCATCGGCGCTGACAAAGGAAGAGGCCCTGATCGTTTTGAACAAAGACATAAACAACATACAGCACTTCCATGCGGAGGATCTGCATAGTTTCGTTCTTTCAGGGACGGCCCTAAAGGACATATCACCTGAATATCCGATGGATTTTATCCCGGAGCCTTTTAACTATAGCCTCAACCCTGGACAGGGACTTGTTTACGTAACGAAGAGAGGGAAAGGGCTATGAAGGCGGGATCGAAGAATGGCTGACATCAGGCCTTCCCGTGAAAGATGTGTAACCAGGCGGGCGTTCAGCATTGCCTCAATTATTAAGGGCCGCTGTCCGCAGCCAGTTGTCCACTATCTCGGATTTAAAGAAACCGATATAAACCGTAACGTTATCTATATCAGAAAATTTTACGATCTTTTCGGCCTTCTGATTATGAAACCTGCTAATGATCCTGTAACTATCTTCCCGGGGTACTGTAACTGAGAAACCGCCCTTATTGTCCGCTATTGCCGTCCCCAGAACATTACCGTCTTCGTCAAGAATACTTACTTCAGAACCCGTTGCGGCGTACATGTTAGTTGATAAATAACTCTTATAGTAGCTTTCTTCTAAAAAGACATACCCGTGCTTTCCCATAAACTTGGCCGAAAGGCTGCTGTCAAACTGGGACGAGCCGCTTATGATCACTTCTGAAGCTGCCGCTTTGTTATGGAAGGCAAAAAGGATTAATATGGAAAGCCCGATAAAGACAAATATATTTTTCATCATCCCTCCTTATTTCTGTAATTTTTTTAACGGTTCTTTTTTAAAAAACCTTTACTTGCAGAAGATGAGAGATCACCAGGATATCACTGTTCGGTTATTTCAAAGAGACACCCGTGTTTCCCATGAACTTGGCAGAAAGGCTGCTCTCAAATTGGGATGAGCCGCTTATTACTACCTCCAGAAGCAGCGGCATTATTATGAAAGGAACTAATATCAGTACAAAAAGCCTGATTATGGCAGAGTTTTTTTCATTTCCGCCTCCTTTCCGGTATATTTTATTATTGTTTAAATTTTAGCACCGCAATTGACATTGTTTTTATATATATGTTAAAAAAGATATCTAATTTTGAATCTGGAGGCACACTTATGTACGCAATAATAGAAACTGGCGGCAAACAATACAGGGTTTCAGAAGGCGATATACTAAAGGTTGAGAAACTTGATATCGCTGACAACGAGACTGTCACCTTTGATAACGTTGTACTGATATCAGACGACGGCAAAGTCTCTTGCGGCAATCCCTACGTTGCAAAAGCAAAAGTAACCGCTGATGTTCTCAAGACAGAAAAGAGCAAAAAGGTCCTTGTATTCAAAAAGAAAATGAGAAAAGGATACAAGAGGCTTAGAGGGCACAGACAGCTCCACACATCAGTAAAGATCACAAAAATATCAGCTTAATTAAAGATATTCGGAGGAACAAGAGATGGCTCATAAAAAAGGCGTCGGTAGTACAAGGAACGGTCGTGACAGCGAGTCAAAACGCCTTGGTGTAAAAAAGTACGGGGGAGAGACCGTTAAAGCGGGCAATATCCTCGTAAGGCAGAGAGGGACAAAGTTCCACCCCGGCAACAATGTCGGCAAGGGAAAAGATGACACCCTGTTCGCCAAGATCCTAGGCACGGTAAAATTCGAACGCAAAAGCAAGACCAAGCAGCAGATAAGCGTATATCCACTGACTCAGGCTTAATAGCAAAAAACAAAAAATCACTTTATCATCGAAGGGCGGGTTTTTTACCCGCCCTTTTTTATTTAATGCGGACCTGAGACCAAAGGATGTAATATAAAAGAATGAAATTTATCGACCAGGCAAAGGTATATATTAAGGCCGGTGACGGCGGCAGGGGCTGCGTAAGCTTTCGGCGGGAGAAGTTCATCCCGAGGGGAGGCCCGAACGGCGGCGACGGCGGACGGGGAGGACATATTATCTTCACCGCCGACAGCAACGTCAATACCCTCCTGGATATAAAGCTCAAGCAGCACTACAGGGCCGAAAAAGGGGAGCACGGCAAAGGCAAAGACATGCACGGCAGGAACGGCAAGGACCTTGTCTTACGTGTCCCGGTGGGGAACCATGGTAAAGGAAGCGGAGACAGGGGAGATGCTGGCGGACCTTACGGAAGAGAAAGCAGAGGTTCACTATCGCAGAAGGGCGGGAAGGGGGGGCCTCGGCAACGCCCATTTCAAGTCATCGACAAGACAGACACCCAGGTTCGCGCAGCCCGGAGAACCTGGTAGCGAAAAGGACATTGTCCTGGAACTGAAGCTGCTCGCCGATGTCGGACTGCTCGGGCTTCCGAACGCGGGCAAGTCCACTTTGATCTCATCGCTTTCTTCAGCAAAGCCGAAGATCGCGGATTATCCATTCACAACCCTCGCGCCCATTCTCGGCGTTGTCAATTACGGGGACTACGGCAGTTTTGTAGTCGCCGACATTCCCGGGCTCATAGAGGGCGCCCATAAGGGAACAGGACTCGGGTTCCAGTTCCTGCGCCATGTGGAAAGGACATCCATCCTGCTGCACCTTGTGGATATATCAGAGATGGAAGAAAACGACCCTGTGGAAAATTTCGAAAAAATCAACAATGAACTTAAACTCTACAGCAGTGATCTGATGAAAAAACTGCAGATCGTTGCTGCGACAAAACTGGACATAAAGGGTGACGGGAAAAGACTTGACAGGCTTGCACATTACTGTAAAGATAAAAGCTACGATTTTTATCCTATCTGCTCCGTTACAGGAGAAGGACTGAAAGAACTGACGTCCCACCTGGCAAAAAAGGTGGCGGAACATAAAGGCGATAAGCTTTAACCGGGATGAAACAGAATACTGACAGAAAGATCAAACGGATCGTCATAAAGATAGGAAGCAATATACTTGCTTCAGCCGAACAGGGACTCAACACCAGGAGGCTCCGTACTCTTACAAAAGACATCTCTGAAGTTATAGATGCCGGGCACGAGGTAGTAATAGTATCTTCCGGAGCAGTAGCAGCAGGACTGAAAAAACTCAATCTAAAGAAAAAACCCGAAGACATAAAGCTCAAGCAGGCAGCAGCAGCGATCGGCCAGTCAAGCCTGATGTGGGCATACGAACAAAATTTCGCCCATTACGGCAAAAAGATCGCACAGTTACTGCTAACAAGGAATGACATAGCAAACCGCTTCAGGTATATAAACGCAAAAAACACTATATCCACGCTTATAAGCTACGGTGTTATCCCCCTGATAAATGAGAACGACCCGATCGCGGTCGATGAGATAAAGTTTGGAGACAATGACATGCTGGCCGCCCTGACAGCAGGGCTGGTCGAAGCGGATATGCTCATTATACTTTCAGACGTTGAGGGGCTATATTCAAAAGACCCGAGTAAAAAAGGGGCAAAGATCATCAAGCACGTAGACAGGACAACCCCTGAGATCGAAAAGATGGCCGGTGGAAAAAGCAGCGCAGTCGGCACGGGCGGGATGTACTCAAAGCTCCTTGCCGCAAAACAGGCAAATGACCACGGAATACCCGTTGTTATAATGAGCGGGAAGAAGAACAGCCTGCTTCCGCGCTTTATAAAAGGGAAGGATGTAGGGACATACTTCGAACCAAAAAAAGAACGGCTCTCTTCCAAAAAGGGATGGATCGCTTACGGTGTGCGGACAAAGGGATCTATCTTCCTTGACGACGGCGCGGTAAAGGCCCTTACGGAAATGGGCAGGAGCCTTCTGCCTTCCGGAATAGCCGGGGTTGAAGATAGCTTTGAAGTAGGCGACTACATAAAATGTCTCAATGCCGACGGCAAAATAATCGCCAAGGGCCTTACGAACTATTCATCAAAGGACCTGGGGAAAATCAAAGGCAAAAAAACATCGTATATAGAAAAGATATTGGGATACAAATATTCAGACGAGGTCATACATAGAGACAACCTTGTCCTGGTCTAGAAAAGTGAGAGCAGATAACAAATGAAAAAAGGAAAAGTATACATAGTCGGCGCAGGCCCCGGAGACATCGGACTGTTAACGGTAAAAGGGCTTAAGTGCCTCCAGAAGGCAGAGGTGGTGGTCTACGATTTTCACCTGAACGCCCAGATCCTGAACTACATAAACCACGATGCTGAATTCATCTACGCTGGCAAACGCGGCGGAAAGCATGACATGACGCAGGACAATATCAACCGCACCCTGGTCGAAAAAGCTAAAGAGGGCAAGATAATATGCCGGCTCAAGGGCGGTGACCCGTTCATCTTCGGCCGCGGGGGAGAGGAAGCAGAAGCCCTTGTAGATGAAGGGATAAGCTTCGAAGTCGTCCCAGGTATAAGCTCGTCTGTCTCGGCACCGGCATACGCCGGCATCCCGCTGACGCATAGGGCGTATTCATCCTCGTTCGCTGTCGTACCGGGATATGAGGATGTGACCAAAAAAGAGAGTTCCATCGACTGGGGCAAGCTCGCGACCGGTGTGGGGACCATCGTATTTCTCATGACCGTAAAAAACATCTCAAAGGTCTGCCAGAAACTAATCGAGAACGGCAGAGGCCCCGAAACCCCGGTTGCTGTTGTCAGATGGGGCACGAGAGCGGACCAGACAACGCTGGTCGGCAACCTCGAAAATATAACCGGCCTCGTAAAAGCAAACGACATCAAGCCTCCGGCTGTAATGGTCGTTGGTGATGTGGTAAACCTGAGGAAGAAGCTGAAATGGTTCGAGAACAAACCCCTCTTCGGACAGCGCATACTAGTTACAAGGGAACATACCGAAGGATTCGAACCGCTCGAAGATCTCGGCGCCGAGATCGTGGAGTTCCATACGATCAGAATCGTACCGCCGGATGACTGGACAGAGCTCGATAAAGCAATTGAAAAAATAGACTCTTACAATTGGCTTGTGCTAACGAGTGTGAACGGCGTTAAGTTCTTCTTCCGGAGATTAATAGAGAGAGACAGGGACATCAGGGATCTTAAAGGCATTAAGATATGCGCGATCGGCACAAAGACCGCTGCGGAGATAAATAAACACGGCATAAAGGTCGACCTCGTTCCGAAGAAGTTCAATGCCGAGGGGCTGGTAGATTCGTTCATGAAAGAAAACAACACAGACAAATTGGACGGGCTCAAGATTCTCCTTCCAAGGGCACAGGACGCGAGGGCAGTCTTCCCCGATAAGGTAAAGGAACTCGGTGGGGAGATCGATGTTTTTACCGCTTACAAGGCGGTAAAACCGACAACACACGGCAAGCGCATGAAGCGCTTCCTGAAAGAAGGAAAGATAACGATCGCAACATTCACGTCAGCCGCGACCTTCAACAACTACATGGAGATAATGGGTGAGGACGCGATCGGACTCCTCAAGGACGTTACTATCGCAGTGATCGGCCCTGTTACCGCAAAGGCAGTCGAGAAGGCGGGCCTCAAGGTCGGCATAATGCCCGAAGAGGCAACTGTCGACGCCATGGTAAATGCGATAAAAGAAAACGCCTCTAAAAAATAATGCCCCCTAAAAAAACCATAGACAGAGACTCCGTTTTTAACTTCTTCAAAACAAAGGCCACCAAACCGGTCAGTGTAAGAGAGGTCGCAAGAGACCTTAAGATTGACAAGACCGAGGTCCGGACGCTAAAGCGCATCTTACGAGCACTTACAAAATCCGGCGATATCTACAGGACAAGGACAGGGCTCTTCGGCCTGATAGACAAGATGAACCTGTTTACAGGGGCCTTTGAGGCGCACAAGGACGGGTTCGGCTTTGTCATATCAGAAAAGTCGGGCATGCGCGACCTCTTCATCCCGCCGAGAAAGACATTGGGCGCAATGACAGGGGACCGCGTTGTAGCAAGGGTCGAAAGCCCGGTGAGAATGGAAGGCAGTATTATCAAGATCCTTGAGCGCGGGCAGCAGAGGATCATCGGCGAACTATGCCGCGAAAAAAATTCCTTTTATGTGAAACCGAAGGGCAAAAGGGTGCCTTTTTTTATAATGATCAACCCCGGGGACAGACGCGGCGCAAAGAACGGTGATAAGGTTGTTGTCGAGATCACTTCGTTTCCGACCGAGGTCAAACCGCCCGAGGGCAAGGTAGTAAAGATACTCCCTCACATAACGGAACCCGCACAGGAAGTAGAACTGATAATCGAGGAGTATTCACTCCCCGGCAAGTTCCCTGCAGGCGTACGTCAAGAGACAGCCGGATTCTCCCCAAAGGCATCCCTCAGGAACAGGGTCGACTGCCGCAAGCTCCTTACCGTAACGATCGACGGGGAGACAGCAAAGGACTTTGATGACGCACTCTCGATCGAAAGAAAGGACTCCGGCTATATCCTCTATGTGCATATTGCGGATGTAAGCCATTATGTTCCGTGGGACTCCAAACTCGATATGGAAGCCCGGCAGCGCGGAACGAGCGTATACTTCCCTGGAAGCGTAATACCCATGCTCCCCGAAAGGCTCTCGAACGACCTATGCAGCCTGGTACCCAAAAAAGACAGGATGACTGTCACGGCCGAGATGCACTTTGACAAAAACGGCGTGATGATCGATAAGGCTTTTTACACGAGCATTATTAACAGCAATGAGAGACTGACCTACACTTCAGTCAAGAAAGTACTCGCTGACAAGGACCGTGATGAGAGGAGAAAGTACGCCCACCTCCTCAAGGACCTCGGCATAATGGAAGATCTATATAATCTCCTGAGAAAGCAGAGGATCAAAAGAGGCAGCCTCGACTTTGACCTCCCGGAGCCAGAGATACTCCTCGATATACAGGGCAATCCCGAGGCGATCATAAAAGCCGAGAGGAACCTGGCGCATATGATGATCGAGGACTTCATGATAGCCGCAAACGAGGCGGTCGGCTCACACATCGAGAAGCTCGGCATCCCGTCGCTTTACAGGGTACATGAAAAGCCCGATACCGCAAAGCTCGAGGAGCTGAAGCCGATATTTAATTCTCTCGGGCTGAACGTCAAGAAATCAGGGCCCGAACTCTTTCAATCCATACTGAAGAAGACAAAAGGAAAGGCCGAGGAGCCGATGCTGAACATCCTCCTGCTAAGGTCGCTCAAGCAGGCTAAATATTCAGAAAAGAATATCGGACACTTCGGGCTCGCCTCCGAGTGCTATGCGCATTTCACCTCCCCGATCAGGAGGTATCCGGACCTTATTGTGCACAGAATACTCAAGGAAACGGTCGGTCGGAAGAAATTTTCGGACAACAAGAAGAAGGAACTCTCAAAGCTACTGCCCGAAATCGCTGTAAGTTCTTCAAAGACCGAGCGGAACGCGGTAGATGCCGAAAGGGATATCATCAGCGCGCTGCGCGTATGGTTCATGAAGGACAAGGTCGGAAACGAATACGAGGGGATCGTGACAAAACTCTCCGCTGCCGGCATAAAGGTACAGCTCAAGGACTTCTTTATCGAGGGCTTCCTGCATGTCTCGGCGCTAAATGACGATTATTATGTTTTCGACGATAAGACCTACCGCCTTACCGGTAGACGCACAAAGAAGGTCTTCCGCCTGGGCAAAGATATAACTGTACGCATTGAACGCGTTGATACTGAAGAGAGAGATATCACGTTAGGGCTGGTTAAATAAACTTAATTTTTTTCAAGGCGAACAATGTCATCTTTATAAGAAGAATGCCGTGCCTGAAACGGCTTATCTGCGTTGTCCCGTAAGTACGTTCACGATACCGGATAGGGATCTCCGCAAATTTCAAATTAAGTTTGGCCGCGCCAAACAGCAGATCAAAATCACCGAATGGATCAAAATCACCGAAGTATTTCCTGCCCGCGATTATTTTTTCATAATCCTCTTTCCATAACACCTTGGTGCCGCAGAGTGTGTCGCGTATACGCTGATCAAGCAGGTAGGTAAATGCCTTACTGAAGAACTTGTTCCCTAAAAGATTCAGAAAGCGCATTGCTTCTTTCTCCATCTGATAGACCAACCTAGACCCATTGATAAACTCGCCCTTCCCCGAAGCAATAGCGTTAAAGAACTTCGGGAGATCTTCGGGTGGAACCGTCAGGTCCGCGTCCAGTATCATCAGGACGTCATTCTTTGCGTGGGCAAAACCCTTTCTTACAGCATCACCCTTGCCCTTCCCATCCTGGGTCATGACCGTTATATCCTTGTCAGGATAAGCAGCTTTTACCCGCTCGCACTCCTCAAGCGTCCCGTCCTGGGAACCCCCTTCAACATAAATAAATTCCGTATGCTTACCCATTTCAGGGGTCCTTTTAATGGCATCTTCGATATTGCCCCTTTCATTACGGCAGGGAACTATAACTGAACAGGTCACCTCTTCTGGCGCCTTCCGTACTTCCATCGGACGTGCAATTATCACTTCGTTCAGAGAAAGCTTCCAAAAGAAGGGCATATTCGAAACAAACTTATTTAAAAAAGTGGAAAGACCGGGTATATGTACAGGTATCAGGCAGTGATACCCCTTTTTGATCACCTCAAAATCATTTAAGTACAATAAGTTCGAAATATCTTCAAGCGGAAGCCAGTGCTGTAAAAGATGCTTCATTCTCATGCCAAGCATCTCAGTCAGTTTCAGTGCCGGCTCCCAGAGGTAATTGTAATATACGATTATCAAGCGTGTCTCCGGCTTACAAACCTTGTGCAGTTCCTTGAAGGCCAGCTGAATATCATCGACAGTACCGATGGTCCCGTCGACCAGAACATAATCAAATTTTTCCTCGATATGGAAATCCTCGATATCTCCTACTTCAAATTGCAGGTGAGGATATTTCTCTCTTGCTATCTCGACCATTTTCGGGCTTATATCAACACCGAGCCCCCTGGCCGGGTTCAACGCAGAAAGCGTTTCTCCGGTACCGCAGCCTATCTCAATAACGGATGAATCCGGAGGGATCAAAAAACGCAGATAACTCTCGAGTTCCTCATGATAGTATGCACCCTTTTCCCTCCACTGCCCTCTTTTTTGGGCCACAGAATCAAAAAATCTTATCTTTTCGGTTTTTGTCATATAACCCTCATTGAATATTCTATCTTAGAAAAGGACAATGCACAATACAATGTTCATCTGTAATGCCGCCATGCCACCCAGGCATGCTTTAACGTTCCAAACCAGTTTGTATTATATTCTTCCCGGAAATAGAAAATAAGATAAGTAATCCTGTGAATAAAATAATACAAGGTTGGGAAATCATAATTGATCAATTTTCTTATAAACTTCAAACTGCCAGGGAACCTGATCGCAACATACGCAAATTTCTGCAGCCTTACTATTTTTTCAATATCAGGCTGGCGAAGCAGGCTAGTAGTATGAGTATCTACAGGCTCATCAGTACTGATCGGTTTATCCAGAAAACCCTTTTCAAGGCAGTATTCAGCTAGCTGCGTGCCCGGGAAAGGCTGGAAAACACTCGTCCATGCACACTTTGATTTTATTTCTATATTCAACTCCAGCGTCTTAAATGCTTCTTCAAGCTTCTCTCCGGGCAACCCCATCATATTATAAGTAAAAAAAGGAAGCCCTACCTCATGAAAAATAGCTGCTGCGTTACGTATCTGGTTGTCTGAAACATTTTTCTTCAATAAAAGATTCCGCAGCTTTTCATCGCCCGATTCAAGGCCGAAACTCACCCTTGAGCATCCGGCGGATTTTAACGCCCGGGCAATATCAATATCTATCAGATCAGCCCTGACCTTGCATATAAAAGGAATAGAAAATTTGCGTTTATAAACATCAAGAAATTCTAATAACCACTTACGGTTAATTATAAACGTATCATCATGGAAGTCGATATGCCGGATATTCATTCTACTCTGAACTGCATCGATTTCCTCGATCATATTATCAACGCTTCTGAATCTGACCCAGGAACCAAGCCCCTTCACCATATTCACCATATTTTTGTTAAAACAAAAAGAACATTGATATGGGCATCCCCGGCTGGCCATAAACATGACCATATCAGTATCATGTATTATTGGATAATCAGCATATATATCTCTATCAGGGAAAACTACTTTATCAAGATCTACGAGGGGTCTTAAAGGAGCAAAAACTGGTGAGCCATTCTTTTGTAATACCAGGTTTTCAATTCCATCAAAATCACTACTGCTGTCAACAGCTTCAAGGACATCCAACAGGGCACCTTCACCTTCACCCCGACAGACAATGTCTACGCCCTCTTCCATTATCACCTGAGGAAAGAAAGAAGCATGGGGGCCGCCAAACAGAATCACTGGTGCAGGTGTCAGGTTCCGCTTGAGTGCTTGCCCTAATTGCAAATATCTCGTCTGATAGCCAGTAAGAACACTAAATCCAACAACATCAGGTTTAAACTCCTGTGCCTTCTGTAAAATGTGGTCATCCGTCCCTACCGCTAAAGCCACATCATGGCCTCTGGACTTTGCTGCCCCGGCAAGTGTCATTATCCCAAACTGTTCAACAAATAGAGATTGCACCAATAAAAGTCTAGCCATAACAACAATCTCCTATATATTTATTATTAACATACATGTCTGATTATTAAACATCCCAAAAGGTAAAACGGGGCATTAACGTTAATTCTTAATTTTAATGATACTCTGAAAAACAATTAACGCTACAATAACGGCTTCATAAAGCTATATTTATTATACTAATAAATCGATTTAAATAAATAGTTGGACCTGCCACAAATATAAATAAATTTAAATTACTTTATCATTCATCTATATTACACCTCTGTTTTTTATTGTCAGAAAGAATAAATATTAAGTATTTCGATAAGAGAGTAGGCACTAAAACTAAAGATTTTTTAATTTATATACATAAATCAAATTATCGTCAAGATTGAATTTCTTTATCTCAATAAATTCCTTTTCACGATTTTCCTTTAAATATTGCAGTATTGCCCTATGCCCAAGATATTGATATTTCGAAGAATATGGGAACATAACATATGATATTTCATTCTTTTTATAATAGGCTTTTAATTTTTCCGGAGTAGCAATTTCTTCAATATCATACCAAAAACCATTTATTCTATTATTATCGATAGCATATTTAACCCTATAAAAATTATATGACATTATACGGACAGTTAATATTTTCTCGCCCTCATCAACATTATCCTTAACCCATTGCATGGCCTCTGCACTGGGGAAATATTGCAGCTTTCTGTCCATAATTTTGAGATAACGACTATTCAAAGGAGTCACAGAACTGATAATGATTAGATATACCGTCAGAAAAATAAAAAAGACTTTAAAGGCGTGCCTCCATTTAATACTTTCAATTATACGAGAAACAAACAAGGAGATATAAATTATTATCGTTGGATAAAAAACCATTGAAAAGCGGGGGCTTAGGGCACCCATGTCAGAAACAATAAAAAAATAATACACAATAAACAGAAGCCCGAAGTAACTCGTCACTGTATCACGCTTATAGCGACGCGCCACTTACTGACTACAGATCGGAAGCG
>PVMK01121255.1_pt1 | contig 16420 bp, 21 predicted proteins | sample 1853481 | NCBI WGS metagenome assembly PVMK01 (sample SAMN08533507, study PRJNA380276) | Marine sediment metagenome, whole genome shotgun sequencing project.
CTTCAATGGCGATGAAATTGTAGGATTCACCAAGCAAGCTTTAGATAAAGCAAGCAAATAACTCTCCGGAAATGGGGCCGATCTGCCTTGGTAGATCGACCCTTAAATCATCATAACTTGATCATGCACACATTCTGGAAAACCATTGACTGGATACTGGACAAGCTCAAGATAATCGGAGCAATATGTCTGGTGGGAATGACTTTCCTGACATGTGCAGACGTAGTGGGCCGGTTTTTCCGGCACCCCATCTTCGGCTCGGTCGAGATTGTAGGATTTATGGCAACCCTTGCGGTGGCCATGGCATTGCCATACACACAACAGCTCAAGGGTCATATCGGGGTAGAGATATTGGTGAGGATCTTTTCAGAAAAAACGCAAACCAGTATCGACCTATGCACCAGTTTTCTAAGTCTCGGCCTCTTTACCCTTGCCACCTGGCAAATGGCTATCTATGCATACGAGATGCATGGATCCGGTGAAGTCTCCATGAATCTGGCATTTCCGGAATACTATATCATTTATGTGGTTGCCTTCTGTTTTGTCATATTCTCTCTCATTATCCTGAGGGATATCATCCAGAATATCAGCAAATTGAGACACTCATGAGTCCTACCCTGATCGGTATAATCGGAATCGTGGTAATGGTCATTGTTTTTATGTCCAGAATGCCCGTGGCCTTTGTCATGGCAATGATAGGCTACTTAGGCTTCAGCATTATGATTTCCCCTCAAGGAGGCCTCGCCCTTCTTTCCAGGACGATTTATGATGTTTTTTCCTCCTACGGCCTGACAACCATCCCTCTCTTTATCCTCATGGGCCAGCTCGCATTTAACAGCGGTATAAGCCGCCGGCTCTATGACACGGGTTATAAATTCTTGGGGAGCACCCACGGCGGTCTTGCGATGGCCACAGTGACCGCCTGTACGGCCTTCGGTGCCGTATGCGGATCAAGCCCTGCAACAGCCGCCACCATGGCAACGGTGGGACTGCCCGAGATGAAACGTTATAAATACGCCGATGAATTAGCCACAGGTTCAGTAGCCTCGGGTGGGGGCCTGGGCATGATCATGCCCCCCCAGCATTGTGCTGATCGTATATGGGATACTGACAGAACAGTCCATCGGAGCGCTGTTTGTTGCTGGGATCCTCCCCGCCATTCTGGTCACTATCCTGTTCATCATTTCCATATACATCAGGTGCCGTCTGAATCCAGAACAGGGTCCTGCTGGAGAGAAATTTACCTGGAACCAGAAAATAAAGTCGCTGTTCGGTATGGGTGAGACCCTAATTGTCTTCATTCTGGTCATGGGCGGTCTGTTCATAGGGCTGTTTACACCCACCGAAGCCGCCGCCGTAGGGGCATTCGGTGTTTTAGCGGTATCTTTGATCAGACGTCAGCTTACCTGGGAGGGGTTTGTCAACTCCCTTTATGAAACACTCAGGACCTCCTGCATGGTCATGCTGCTGATAGCCGCGGCCGTCATCTTTGGAAAATTTCTTGCCGTTACCAGAATACCCTTCAATATGGCAACATGGGTCGGCGGGTTTGATATGCCCCCATATATGATCCTGACGGTAGTCATACTGATCTACTTCTTTGGCGGCTGTTTTATGGATGCACTCGCCTTTGTTATGCTGACGGTTCCGATCTTTTATCCCCTGGTAACAGGCCTGGGGTATGATCCCATATGGTTCGGTCTGATCATTGTGATGGTGACGGAGATGGGGGTGATCACACCGCCTGTGGGTATCAATGTCTATGTTGTTTTTGGCGTGGCCAAGAATGTCATCGGCGAAGTACCCCTGGAATCCATCTTCAAAGGAATACTCCCCTTTTTGTTAGCCGTGATCGTTGGAATTATCATCCTGATGATCTTTCCTCAGATAATCCTGTTTCTACCCAATCTTATGTATTGATGGCCACGTAAAAAGCCTTTTTTACATGGATTAAGGAATTTAGGGATTCAGGAATTCAGGGATTTAGACAGTTACCAATTAAGTCTTGAGAAAAACACAGGAAATTCTTTACAATGCCCGGTAAGCCAGTAATAGAAAGGATTTCCGACGGTATTGAAAAGGGTTATACTTTTTGCAACCTGCTTAGTTTTCGATCAAGGCTCGGGATTCACGGATTACGTTAAGGAAATTTTTTCAATTCCTCAATCCCTAAATTCGTAATTCCGGTTTATCCGGAGAAAACAATGTGCCTCCTCCTCTTAGCACTAAAATCCCATCCTGTTTACAAACTGGTTATTGCGGCAAACCGGGACGAATTCTACGACCGTCCAACAGCCCCCGCGTCATTCTGGGATGACAGACCTGACATCCTTGGAGGGAGAGACCTGCGTGCCGGGGGAACGTGGTTTGGGATCACTAAAAAGGGTAGAGTCGCAGCCATCACCAATTATCGCGACCCGGCATCTATAAAGAGCAATGCTCCTTCGAGAGGGGAATTGGTGAGCGATTTCCTGACAGGTGATGAGAAACCAGAAGAATATCTTGCCAGTCTGGATCTGAAAGCCGGGGGTTATAACGGATTCAACCTTATTGTCGGGACTAAAGATCAAATCTGCTGGTACTCAAACTGCGGAAACGGCACACTCTCTCTCATACCCGGCATATATGGTGTGAGCAACCACCTCTTAGACACCCCCTGGCCCAAGGTCTCACAGGGAAAGACAGCCCTCGTGGAGATTCTGTCCAACAAAACCGCCCCTTTTCCAGAAAGGCTCTTTGAAATGCTGCTCGACCGATCCATCCCCGATGACGATAACCTGCCTGATACCGGTGTAGGGCTTGAATGGGAGAGACTCCTGTCGCCCATCTTCATCGCCAGCCCAAACTACGGCACCAGATCTTCGACAATTCTGTTAATTGACCAGAATGACCATGTCACCTTCATGGAAAGGACTCATATTCCGAGCCAGGATCAGAGCAAAGAAGTCGTATTTGAATTCCCGATTGAGGACTGAAATGAGGCGGCTTGTTTCTGTTAATTTTAGGCACTTTGAACTTTAGGCATTTCCCCGCTGCAAACGGGATAAATAGGCACTTTTCTTACTTGGCATACCCCACTGCTCTGGTCTCCCGAATCACCGTTACCTTAATCTGACCCGGATACGTCAGCTCTTTTTCTATCTTCTTTGCAATATCATTACAGACCATATAAGCCTGGTCATCATCAATGATTTTTCCTTCAACCATAATTCGAATCTCCCGGCCCGCCTGAATTGCAAAAGATTTGTTGACCCCATGAAAAGACGTGGCAATCTCCTCGAGCTTTTCGAGCCTCTTAACATAGGACTCTAACATTTCCTGGCGTGCGCCTGGCCTTGCCCCGGACAGGGTGTCAGAGGCCTGAACCAAAACCGCTAAAACAGACTCCGGTTGCACATCTTCATGATGGGCAGCTATGGCGTGAATCACCTCGGTCGCCTCACCGTGTCTCCTCGCCAGATCCGCCCCAATAGCTGCATGAGGCCCCTCCACCTCATGGTCCACTGCCTTTCCGATATCGTGAAGAAGTCCCGCTCTTTTCGCCTGTTTTACGTTCAACCTAAGTTCGCTGGCCATAACACCACAAAGAAAGCTCACTTCCATTGAATGCTGAAGCACATTCTGAGCATAGCTTGAACGATACTTGAGTCGGCCGATAAGTTTGACAAGTTCATGACTAATGCCATGAACCCCGACGTCGAATGTAGCCTGCTCCCCGGCCTCCTTAATGCTCGTTTCAATCTCCTTGTTTGCCTTGGAGACGACCTCCTCTATCCTGGCAGGGTGAATCCTGCCATCATCAATGAGTCTCTCTAATGAAATCTTTGCAACCTGCCTTCTCACAGGGTTAAACCCTGACAGTATAACCGCCTCAGGGGTATCGTCGATAATAAGATCAATACCAGTAGCAGCTTCAATAGCTCGAATGTTTCTTCCCTCCCTGCCAATAATCCTCCCCTTCATCTCCTCATTTGGAAGGTTCACCACAGAGACTATTTTTTCAGCTGCATAATCCCCGGAATATCTTTTTACTGCCAAAGCAAGGATCTCCTGCGACTTACGATCTGCCTCAGATCTCGCTTCGTTTTCAATCCTTCGTATCATTTTCGCGGCATCATGCTTGGCCTCCATTTCCATGGAGTTAACGAGGATCTGCTTGGCCTCTTCCGCGGAAATGCCTGCTATCCGCTCCAACTGTCTCCTCTGGTCTGAAACAAGACGTTTATACTCCCCCTCTTTCTTTCTTATCTCTTTTTCGGTCCTTTCAACGCCTCTTTCCTTTTCTGAAATCCTCTCTTCTTTTTTTTCTAAGTGTTCAATTTTTTTATCCAGGGTTTCCCGCTTTTGAATTAGACGCTTCTCCTGGAGCGCCAGAGACTCCTTCTCCTCCTTGGTCTCTTTTTCAAATTCAACCTTCATATGATAAAGAGTGTCCTTGGCTTGAAGAGCGGCTTCCCTCCTTGTTGTCTTAGCCTCTTTCTGGGCCTCGGCCAACACTTTTTTGGAGTATTTTTCTATGGCCTCCACCCTGCTTTCCACAAGGCCCTTGCGGATAAAGAAGCCAATGACGACCCCGGCAACTAATCCTGCCCCCACAACCACAATTATATAAACGGCGCTCATATCCATCATGATTTCACGCTCCTGATATTGACAAACATCACCCGGATAAACCGGAATTCGGCACGCTCCAGGCACCACCCAAAGGGCACCAGGCACAGGCCTCTGTAAAGAGTAAGGATGAAAAGAAAAAGGGGGTAATCCAGACAAAAAAGTAGATGCTCCGGACTACAAAGAGGGGATAATAGGGAATGAAAACTTACCTATAGCGATGCGCTACTTCATAGCTCCTTTAGTAGACTCTCGAAAACCATTGAAACCATTCACGCAATACCTAATTTTTATTTGACTCAATAAATTCATCACTAATATTCAGTGTAATTATCCCGATTAACCCTCAATCCCTATATATAAACTCCCCGAAACACAAAATGAATCTACGACGAAACATTGTGAATCCGGAGAAATGTTCTCCCTTGCATCTGTTTTACGGATAATACCTTTGGAGAGAAGCTCTCTTATTCAGATAGGGCATCAATCTGCGCATTAAGCGAACGTGCCCTGTCCTGAACATTTCTCATCAACTCATCGCGTTCTCTTAAAACCTGAAAATAATCGCTCGCGATATGAAAAGCGGCCAATATGGCCACCTTCCCCTCAGAGAGTCTTCCCCCGCCATCCCTGATCTCCCCTAACTTGACATCTACAAATTGTGCAATCTCGTTGACTCGCGCCTCATCCTCATCGCTACGCAAAAGATACTCGTGATCAAGGATCCTGATTCTAATGGGTTTTTCCATATCCCCAATAATATGAGCTGATTACAATAATATTCTCTGCACACCTATGGACGAGTCACTCGCTCTATTCCGTAATCTGTTCCATCTTCTCCAAGAGAGAAAGAATCCTCTGCTTAGCCTTGTCTCTGCCTGATTTGAGACGGTCCACCTCTTTAGCGAGATCAGTCAGTTTCTCCTCTTGAATCTGAAACTTCTCTGCAAAAGATTCCTTTTCTTTTTTTAGGCTCTTGATCATTTCAATAAGGTTATCAATCTTATCTTCGAGCAATTGGAATTGATCAACCCCTTCTTCTGAATTCAAAGAATTCCAAACCTTGTATTGCCTGGTCTCTTCTCCACTCTCCATATCGATTCAAACCTCTCAATCTTTCTAAAAATTGCCAATTCATTCAATAACAAACTAATTCAACCACTTACCCACATAGAAAAGCCGAAATCATCATTGCTTAAGTCAGAAACGACTAATTAAACGCTCGAGACTCTTAATGTTAAGATGACGATTTCAAACTGGAATATATTTCATATTATCCCTGAAACATAAAAAGGTCAATAAATAAAAAAGGCAAGCGGAATTCCGCTTGCCTTTGATTCAATAGTTGTTGTTTTTTGATTTCGCTAATTTATCTTTTCCGATATTCTGATACGGACCATAGCGCGCTTGAGTGCCGCTTCGGCCCTCAAAAAATCGATGTCTTCCCCACCCCGATCCTTGGCCAGCCTTTCCCTGGCTCTTTCCATGGCCTTTTGGGCCCGCTCTAAATTAATTTCGGTCACTTTTTCAGCAGCATCAACCAAAACCGAAACCTTGTTGTCAAATACCTCGGAAAATCCGGTGGTCACCAAGAAACGTTCAGTTTGATTGCCACTGGCAAAACGTAGTTCGCCCGGTTCAATTCCTGAAAGAAATGGCACGTGCCCTTCCAAGATGCCGAATTCGCCCATGGTTCCAGGGGCAACAACAATGTCCACCTCTTGACTCACCATCACCTTCTCAGGGGTAACAACTTCCAGATGCAGCTTTCCCATGGATTATCCCCTCTATCTTAGTTGCCGGCGATCTTCTCAGCTTTTTCCTGCGCCTGTTCGATATTACCGACCATATAAAACGCGGCTTCGGGCAGATCATCATGCTTACCCTCGATAATCTCCTTGAAGCCCTTGACCGTCTCGGCCACAGGTACGTAGGTTCCCGGCATTCCTGTAAATGTCTCGGCCACATGGAATGGCTGGGACAAAAACCGTTGAATCCGGCGCGCCCGGGCGACCGTCATTTTGTCCTCGTCAGACAGCTCATCCAACCCCAGAATGGCAATGATATCCTGCAACTCCTTATATTTCTGAAGGATACGCTGAACCTGCATCGCGGTGTTATAATGTTCTTCGCCAAGAAAGTTCGGGTCCAGAATCCTGGAGCCCGAATCCAGCGGATCCACGGCCGGATAAATACCCAATTCCGTCAATGGCCTTGACAGCACCACGGTTCCGTCGAGATGGGCAAAGGTTGTCGCAGGCGCCGGGTCGGTAAGATCGTCCGCAGGCACATACACGCACTGAACCGCTGTAATGGACCCTTTCGTGGTAGACGTAATCCGTTCCTGCAATGCACCGAGGTCAGTACCCAGGGTAGGCTGATACCCTACAGCGGAAGGCGTACGACCCAACAGCGCTGAAACCTCGGCCCCGGCCTGTGTAAACCGGAAGATGTTGTCGATAAAGAGCAGAACGTCCTGACCCCGCTCATCTCTGTAATATTCCGCCGCGGTCAGTGCAGAAAGCGCCACCCTTGCACGGGCGCCGGGGGGCTCCGTCATTTGACCGTAAATCAGAGCGGCTTTGGGGAGAACACCCGATTCCTTCATCTCCATGTACAGATCGTTGCCCTCTCTCGTGCGCTCACCAACACCGGCAAACACGCTGATGCCGCCGTGCTGCATGGCAATATTATGGATCATCTCCATCATGACGACCGTCTTCCCAACACCGGCCCCGCCAAACATCCCCATTTTACCGCCCCTTGGAAAGGGAACCAGGAGATCAATCACCTTCACGCCGGTTTCAAGCACGTTTACAGACACGTCCTGCTCTTCAAAGGATGGCGCCGGACGATGAATGGGATAGTATTCCGTCGCCTCCACCGGACCCAGACCATCCACGGGTCTCCCGACCACGTTGAGGATACGACCCAAACCGGGATCGCCAACAGGCATCATAATCGGCTTTCCCGTATTCTTGACCGGCATGCCCCGTACAAGGCCGTCGGTCACATCCATGGCAATGCAACGTACCACATTGTCACCCAAATGCTGGGCAACTTCCACGACCAGATTGTCTTCGACGTCGTTGATTGCCGGATTGCTGATCAGGAGTGCGGTTAGGATTTCAGGGAGTTCACCGTCACCAAACTCCACATCGACGACCGGACCAATAATTTGTATTAATTTGCCCTCATTCATGGTTAAATAAAGACCTCCTTATATGGTTAAAACCGTTATCCCTTCAAGGCGGCGGCGCCGCCCACAATGTCCATCAATTCGGCAGTAACAGCCGCCTGTCGTGCTTTGTTGTATACCAGGGTAAGACTTTCTACAAGATCGTCACAATTCCTGGAAGCATTGTCCATGGCCGCCATACGCGCAGCATGCTCACTTGTTTCGTTTTGTAGAAATGCATTATAAATCTGCACATTAATATGCTTGGGTAAAAGTTCGATCATCAGCCCTTCCGGATCAGGCTCGCAAAGATACTCCGCATCGGCCCCGGACGCTTCTTCATCCTCGGCGACCGGCGGTTCAATGGGAAGCAGTTTGACCAATGTGGACACCTGTTTGCCCATACTGATAAAACGGCTGTAGATCATATAGACGCCATCCACCTCGTCTGCAAGATATCGGTCAATCATGCCTCTGCTGATCTGATTTACAAAGGATATGTCGACACTCCCGTATACATTAATATGGCTTTCAATGATATCATACCCTCTTTTTTTAAAATAATCGCGACCCCGTTTTCCAACCGCCGTGAGGCCGATGTCAACCCCATTATCCTTTTCTTGGTTCATCCACTTTTCAGCCCGATGGATCAGATTAGAATTGAAACTACCGCAAAGACCCTTATCGCTTGTAAAATGCAGCAGCTCCACCCGGGAAATCTTTTCCTTCTTAACGAGCAGAGGGTGAATATCAGGTTCGATCCGGCTTGCCAGATTTCCAAGTACTTCCGCGAACTTGGTCGCGTAGGGCTCAAAGCCCTCCATTCTCATCTGGGCGCCACGGAGTTTGACGGCGGCAACCATATTCATGGCTTTCGTAATTTGCCGCGTTTTCTTAACAGCACCTATCTTCATCTTAATATCATTTAAGGTTGCCATGTGGCCTTTCTCTCTTTATTTATCTGACGTTTATCATCGTTTCTAAAACAATGAGGCGTATCAGGCCGCGGGTTGAAAAATCCCCTCAAATTCTTCCAGAGCCTTTTTCAGTTTGCCGTCCGTTTCCTCTGAAATATCATTTTTCTCTTTGATATCGGCCAGGATATCGGCGTATTTGCTGGTTAAAAACTCAAGCATCTGTTTTTCATAATCCAGAATCGCACTTTCCGGCCACTTGTCGAGAAAACCATTTGAGCCGGCAAAAAGGATAGCCACCTCTTTCTCAGCCGGCATGGGCTGAAACTGAGGCTGCTTTAATATTTCAACCAGCCTGCGACCTCGTTCAAGCTGTTTCAGCGTAGTCTTGTCAAGATCGCTGCCAAAGGCGGCAAACGCTTCCAGTTCCCTGAACTGGGCCATATCCAGCTTCAGGGAGCCCGCAACCTTCCTCATGGCCTTGGTCTGGGCAGCGCCACCCACACGGGAGACGGAAAGGCCCACATTAATGGCGGGACGGACGCCCGAGAAAAAGAGATTAGGCTCGAGATAAACCTGACCGTCCGTAATAGAGATCACGTTGGTGGGAATATAGGCGGAAACATCACCTGCCTGGGTCTCAATAATTGGAAGAGCTGTCAGAGAGCCTCCCCCCAGTTTATCATTAACCTTGGCGGCTCGTTCAAGGAGTCTGGAATGGTTGTAAAAAATATCCCCCGGGAAGGCCTCACGGCCGGGAGGCCGTTTGAGCAAGAGAGAAACCTGCCGGTAAGCTGTGGCCTGTTTTGAAAGATCGTCATAAATAATCAGGGCATGTTTTCCCTGGTCTCGGTAGTATTCCCCAATGGCGCATCCGGCATAGGGTGAAATAAACTGCTGAGTGGCCGGGTCACTGGCGCAGGCCGCCACGACCGTTGTGTATTCCATGGCGCCGTGGCGCTCAAAGATGTCAACCACTTGGGCAACGGTTGATTTTTTCTGTCCCGTAGCCACATAAATGCAGTAAACGTCCGTATCCTTCTGATTGATTACGGCGTCTACACAGATAGCCGTTTTCCCGATCTGCCTGTCGCCGATGATCAACTCTCGCTGTCCCCTTCCCACCGGAGTCATGGCATCGATGGCCTTGATACCCGTGTACAGGGGCTCGGAAACAGATTGACGGTCAATAACGCCGGGCGCAACCATCTCAAGCCGCCTAAATTCGGTCGCTTCAATGGGACCCTTGCCGTCAAGAGGCTCCCCCACAGCGTCAATAACTCGGCCAAGAACCGCCTCTCCCACCGGGATTTCAGCAATCTTGCCGGTCCTCTTTACCGTATCGCCCTCTTTGATTTTGGAGTCATCGCCCATAATGGCGACACCCACGTTATCTTCTTCCAGATTAAGACAAAGGCCATAGATGCCTCCGGAGAATTCCACCATCTCCATGGACATGACCTTCTCAATCCCGTATACGCGAGCGATACCATCACCCACAGACAAGACGCTTCCGGTCTCACTTACTTCGACCTTCTTTTCGTAGTCTTTAATCTGGCCCCGGATTATCTCACTTATTTCTGCAGCTCTGATCTCCATTAGTTATATTCACCCCTCTTTAATGATTCTTTTAGGCCTTCAATCTGTGCCCTGACACTGCCATCCAATACCAAATCACCTATCTTTACGACGAGCCCCCCAATGAGAGACTCATCCTCTTCCACCTTTATTTTGACCGTCTTAGAAGTGATTTTTGCAAGGACAACATCCAATTTGTCCATTGCCGCATCTTTCAACGGTCGGGCCGTAATGATATCAGCACGGATAATGTTTGAAATCTCGTCGGTGAGTCGTGTGTAATAGGCTGAAACATCTTTGATGCCCTTTATCCTGTTCTTGTCTAAGAGAAGCCGTAGAAGGTTCTTGACCAGATCGGCAAAGGGACTTTTCTCCAACACTGCGTCAAGCACCTTTTTTCGATCATCCACGGAAAAAACCGGATTGGCTATTACCTTGCTAAATTCAGGGTTATCCGCGCAGAGTCCGGTGAAATCCTTCAGGTTCTCCCCGTATTCCGCATAATTTCCGTCTTCCTGCCCCAGACTGAGCAACGCTTTTGCATATCTTTTGGAAATTCTTGAACCGGTCAATGTAGTTTCTCCACGCTTTCTATGAATTCATTCACAAAATGATCCTGATCGCTGTCCTGTATCTGCCCTGCAATGATCTCCTCAGCCCTTGTGGCAGCCATCTCAACCACATCTTGCGTCAACCTGTTCTTGGCCGCTTCGATTTCACGCTCTATGGTCAGATCAGCTTGAGCTAAAATCTGTGTAGCTCTCTCCCCGGCTTCCGCAATAATCCTTTCCTTTTCTAATGTCCCTTCAGCTTTAAACTGTTCGATGATTTCTTTCTTTTGAAGTTTAAATTCTTTGAATTTTTTTTCCAACTCGTTACAACGGCTCTCAGCGGTCTCCTTATCCCTTTTCAAATCCTCTAATTTTTTACGAATCTCTTCCTTCCGGTTTGAAAAAAATTCCTTAACCGGGGTCTTTCTTATCACCACAACAAGAATGATGATCATCAGCACGAAGTTCAAAATTCTATATAGCAGATTTGCTACACTACCGCCAGATCCTCCATCCCCACCGCCGCTGGCAAAGGCCAACCCACAAAAGGCCGCTGAAATAATCAGGGTACAGGAAGCTATGAGTAACGATTTCCCCCTTGCCATCTCAAAACTGATCATTGGATGCTCCTTCCCAGTATTTTTTGGGCTAATTCATCAGAGAAGTTGGCAACTTGACCTTCAAGGGTCTCCCGCGCAACCGCAATTTTTGACTCTATCTCTTTTTTTGCGGCATTAAGTTTTTGTTCTACCCCCCCGCCAGCCTCCTGTAATATCTCCCTTTCCCCTTCCAATCCCTGGGTCTTTAAGGCCTCCTTTTCAGTATAGCCCTCTTTTCTGGCCTGAACAACACCCTCTTCGATACCCTTTTCGTTCTTTTCGGCCTGTTCCTGATAGTCATCAATCGTTTTTTGCCGAGAATTCATCTCATCCGCTCTCCGTGCCAACACCCTCCGAATCGGGCGGAAGAGGATAAAATTCAATATCAGGAGAAGAACGAGAAAATTTGCGATTTGGAGGAACAGGGTACCATCAATGTTAAGCATACCAGATACATCCTTTCATTACTTTTGGTTTGCCTCAAATGTGAATTTTTTTCAATGGTGCTTTTTACAAAAAATAAATCTGCTTGTCAAAACATTTTTTGACCATCAGCTTTCATTTTTTGCCTCGGCCGACTTTTGGAGAAATGCCACCTTGTCATTAACCATTTCATTCTGTTTTTGAGTCTGACAATTGCCCTCAAAAACCACTCCAGTATTTATGGTCACAGAAGGGGCCTCTATATCTCCAAAAACCTTGCCGGGGGCAATTATCTCAATTTTCTCTCCAGCAACAATATTACCTCTAATTTCCCCGCTGATAATGACATTGGAGGCATGAATATCAGAATCTATCAGGGCAGTCTCTCCCACAATCAGGGTCCCTTCTGTATTGATTTCGCCTTTAAAACGGCCATCAATCCGAACCATCCCTTTAAAGGAGAGGTTTCCTTCAAATTCAGTGTCTCGACCCAAAAAAGCGGTAATCTGATTCTTTCTTTTTTTCATGATTTCACCCCGTTATCTAATCGACTGGCTTAGATATCACACCTGACTTTATTTTGCAAGAAAAATCACAAAATAATTAATCTTGCCAAAAGGCCCTATATCCTTCATTAGCTTACTTAATTATATTCCTACCCCCTATCCCCAAAACAGAAACTCCCCAACCGAAACTACTTCAAATTTATTGACAGGCAAATCAACACCTGTTTAAATGCGATACGCAAAAATGACCTTTACTTAAAAGGGAGAAATGAAATGACGGATCTGCTTTTCGAAATAAGGGATCAGGTTGCCTTTCTGACAATCAATCGGGAGGAACGGAGAAATGCCATCAGCCAGGAAATGATCCTGTCTTTCCTGGAACGGTTGACCCAGTTGGACCAGGATGAGGATATCAGAGCGGTCTGCCTAACCGGTGCAGGGGAGAAAGCCTTCTGCTCGGGGGCCGATCTGGGCGTTACCTTGACCAAAGAAGAGGGCGGTCGGTTGCCGGGAACCGAGAACTATGCACGGCTCCTGAAGGAAATGGCCAAATGCGGCAAACCCCTTGTTGCCCGTGTCAACGGGCCATGCCTTGCAGGCGGAATGGGGCTCATGCTTTCCTGTGACATCGTGCTCGCCAGAAATGATACCTATTTTTGCACGCCAGAAGTTAATGTGGGGATCTTTCCCATGATGGTCGGAGCTCTTCTCTACCGAAACCTTCCCAGGAAAAAGGCCGTTGACATGGTCCTGACCGGCCGTAAAATACCAGCGGCTGAGGCAGAAAGCATGGGTATGATTACTCGCGCCGTTGAACCGGACCAGTTAGACAATGAGATTGAAAACACCCTGAAAATTCTCACATCCAAGAGCCCGATCGGGACTCGGATCGGCAAGGAGGCGTTCAGGGTCATGAGCGACATGCCGTTTGAGGAGGCTGTGGACTATTTATGTGAAGCCCTGGGCAGGGCCATCTCAACCCAGGATGCTGCTGAGGGGATGACGGCATTTATGCAGAAAAGAGCACCAGCATTTACGGGTAAATAGTGTCTGAACGAAAACGGTCTTTTTCGCCCATATCTGCGTCAGACTCAAATTTTAATCCTCGAAATACTCAATGTATTCCTGCGATTAAAATTTTCGTCTTCCTTGTTTTGAACAAAAAATCCTAGTTTTCGTTCGGACACTAAATAGAGTTTTAGAGGTTAGCAATGGACTTTGAGCTTGGAAAAAGTTATCGTCAACTGAAAATCGGCGAGGAGACTGGTTTCACAAAGACCATTACTGAAAATTGGTGTGCATGGCGCTCCTCTGGACAAATCAGCATGGAACACCAGTTGCGGAAGGGGAGGCAGTGGTAATGCCCCCCTGGTACCTCTCGACCCTTACCGGGCGAAGAGGCTAATATGAACTCAGCGAAAACAAATGAAAAGGAGGATGAAAAATGGCTTTAACAGATGTGAAAGAGGTTTTTAACAAAATGGGCGAGGTTTTCAACGCTAATGCAGCCCAGGGGCTGGATGTGGTCTTCCAGTACGAAATCACCGGAGATGGCGGCGGGAATTGGAATGTCGTTGTCAAAGATGGCGCCTGCCAGGTCAATGAAGGCACCCATGAGGCGCCATCCGTGACATTGACCATGTCCGATGAAACTTGGCTCGGAATCGTAAACAAGCAGACCAACGGGATGCAGGCCTTTATGAGCGGGCAACTCAAAGCCACTGGTGATATCATGTTAGCGCAAAGGGTCGAACAGCTGTTTCCACTTTAGCAGGTTGGCTCCTGTCACAGGGTTCGCAGAAGCACCGGGCGCTTAGAGGTTATTCCGGCAGCTTCTACGACCCTGGGTTTCAGAAAATCGGCCATTAGACTATTTCGTAATCATAATTTTGATAACCTCGTAAGCAGTCACTGACCCGTTTTCATCATTCCCGCGTACGCGGGAATCCATGGAAATGAACTGCTTACAGACTTCCGCGTTAGCGGGAATGACACCCTTGGAGACTTTTTACGAGACCATCAAAATGAGGGAAAAAATGGAGGCAGATCAGAAAAAGGACCAGTACGCCGAGGCGGGTGTTGATATTGAAGCTGGAAACAGATTTGTGGATTTAATCAAACCGATCGTAAGCAGGACCCATAAATCAGGTGTTATTACCGACATTGGGGGTTTTGCCGGTCTCTTTTCTCTCAATGTTGAACATATCAAGAATCCTGTGCTTGTGAGTTCCACCGACGGAGTTGGCACAAAGCTGAAGATCGCATTCATGCTCGATAAACACGATACCGTGGGGATAGACCTTGTGGCCATGTGCGTGAACGATATCGTGGTCCAGGGCGCTGCCCCGCTTTTTTTTCTTGACTACATATCCATGGGACAGCTTGACGCTGAAAAGGCTCGTGATGTTGTCAAGGGGATTGCTGCCGGATGCATGGAAGCCAAATGCTCTCTCATCGGGGGTGAAACTGCAGAAATGCCGGGCTTTTATTCCGAGAATGAATATGACCTGGCAGGCTTTGTGGTAGGATTAGCCGACAATGAAGAGTTGTTGGACGGTTCTGAGATTGCAGTGGGACATAAGATTATCGGTATTGGCTCGAGCGGCCTCCACAGCAACGGATACTCCCTGGTGCGTAAAATTTTCTTTGAGGGGCTGAAGATGTCTGTGGAAGACTATGTTGAGGATTTTGGCCGGACCCTGGGAGAAGAACTTTTGGAACCCACCCGTATATATGCGAGGACCGTTAATAATCTCCGAAGGGATTTCCGGATCTATGGTATCTCACACATTACTGGAGGCGGGCTTATCGAAAATCCACCCCGTATTCTCTCCCAGCGCACAAAAGCCGTCATTGACAGATCAACATGGACGCCTCATCCGATATTCCAATACCTACAAAGGGCCGGGCAGATATCGGACCGTGATATGATGTTGACCTTTAATAATGGTCTTGGTCTGCTGATCGTGGTAAACGAGGAAGAAATCGACGAGGTCCTTTTAAGGCTTAAGGCCATGGGAGAAACGGCCCACTGTATAGGAACCATAGAGTCAAAAGAAGAGGGTGAAGATCCCGTCCAGTTTATGGGGCCTGGGATTTAATGCAGAGAAAAACAACTTTTATGGTGAGCGCATGTCTGTTGGGAATATGCTGCAGGTATGATGGCAGGCACTCATTATGTCCTGGTCTCATGGACTTTAAAGGGGATCACCAGTTAATCCCCTTTTGTCCGGAGCAATTGGGCGGTCTTCCCACCCCCAGACCACCCTCGGTTATAAAGGGCGGAGATGGACACAATCTCCTCGAAGGAAGGGGAGCGGTTATCGATGACAGGGGGAATGATGTGTCTGATGCCTTCAAGAAAGGCGCCCGAGAGTCATTGAAATTTGCTGAAATGGCAAAAGCCGGGGTTGCAATCATGAAGGATCGAAGCCCCTCATGCGGTCTTTTAACGTCATATTGCGATACGCCTTCGGGCACAGGTATCGGGGTTACTGCCGCATTATTTCAGTCAAGCGGGATAAGAATAATTGAACTGGGCGCTGATTATTCATTTCCCACAAAAGAGTTCTTAACGTTGAACAAAGAGGAGTGAACCATGTTTGGACTCGGTCCCACAGAGTTGATCATCATCGCTATTATCGTCCTCCTTATTTTTGGCGCCAAGCGTCTCCCGGATATCGGGAAGGGGTTAGGGGGCGCTATCAAGGAATTCAGGAATGTCAAGAAAGAGCTTAGCTCGGATAAAACAAACGATAACAGCGATAATAAGGATGAAAAAGAAAATGTCATTGAAACAAATGACACCTCACAGACCTTAGAGGCCAAAGTGACTAATAAAGTCCTGGAGCAGGTGCCGGGCGTAAAAAAGGTCATGGACGTAAAGAAAAAGGCGGACGCCCTCAAGAATTTACTAAAATAAAATCATTATGAAAGAAATCTTACCTGAGCTGCCCGACCATACAGGTCCTTCCGAAGAAATTGAAGAGATCCTCAGGGAATGCAGAAAGATAGCTGTGGTCGGGCTCTCTCCAAAGGAATCCAGAGACAGCAACAGAGT
>PVMK01131141.1_pt1 | contig 16419 bp, 13 predicted proteins | sample 1853481 | NCBI WGS metagenome assembly PVMK01 (sample SAMN08533507, study PRJNA380276) | Marine sediment metagenome, whole genome shotgun sequencing project.
CGGTGTCCAGTGGCCTCTCGTGCATCCAGACGATGTGCGCATCGAAGCGCCGCGTGACCCGTGGGAGATTGCCGGGCTTGACGATCATGTCGCCGCGGCTGATGTCGATCTCGTCTGCGAGCCGAATCGTCACCGATTGTCCCGCGGATGCTTCTTCGATCTCGCCATCGTAGGTATCGATCGCGATGACCTTCGACGTCTTGCCCGAGGGAAGGGCCACGATTTCGTCGCCCTTGGCGATGACGCCCGAGGAAACCTCTGCTGCAAATCCACGGTAGTCGAGGTCGGGCCGGATGACGTACTGCACCGGGTAACGGAAGTCGTCGAAGTTCCGGTCTGCGAAGATGGGGACCGTCTCGAGGTACCCGAGCACGTTGGGGCCGTCGTACCAAGGTGTCTTGTCGCTGTTGCTCACGACGTTGTCGCCCACGAGCGCGCTGACCGGGAAGAACTGGATGTCCTTGAAGCGAAGCGTCTTCCCGAACTCCATGAAGTCCGCACAGATTGCTTCATAGACCTCTTGCGAGTAGTCCTTGAGGTCCATCTTGTTCACGCATACCGCGAGATGCGGAATGCCGAGCAAGGACGCGATGTACGCATGACGTCGCGATTGCTGAAGGACCCCGTGTCGCGCGTCGATCAGAATCAAGGCCACGTCGGCGGTCGATGCGCCCGTGACCATGTTGCGCGTGTACTGAATGTGGCCCGGGGTGTCCGCGATGATGAACTTCCGCTTGTCGGTCGCGAAGTAGCGGTAGGCGACGTCGATAGTGATGCCCTGCTCGCGCTCGGCTTTGAGGCCGTCGGTCAGGAGCGCCAGGTCCGGTTCTTCGCTCTGTGAAGCCGCTCGAACGGCGGCCATTTGGTCCTCGAACACCATGCCGGTGTCATAGAGGATGCGTCCGATCAGCGTGGATTTGCCGTCGTCGACCGAGCCGACCGACACGAAGCGGAGCATCTCCTTCTTCTGGTACTTCGCGAGGTAGCCCTCGATATCGTCGCGAATAAGATCTTTTTCGTCTCTCATGACGTTCCCTAGAAGAGCCCCGCGGTGGGCCTAGAAGTAGCCCTCGCGCTTTTTGACTTCCATCGACCCTTCTTCATCGAAGTCGATGAGACGCCCCTGCCGTTCGGAGAAGCGGTTCAGGAGCATTTCCTGGATGACTTTGGGGACGGTGTCCGCCTCGGATTCGACGGCGCCGCTCAAGGGGTAGCAGCCGAGCGTCCGAAAGCGCACCTTCTTCATCTGCGGCTCCTCGCCCTCCTCGAGGCGCATGCGGTCGTCATCGACGAGGATCCAAGTGCCCGAGCGCTCGACCACCGGCCGCTCCTTCGCGAAGTAGAGCGGAACGACGGGGATGTCCTCGAGCCAGACGTAAAGCCAGACGTCGAGCTCCGTCCAGTTGCTCAGCGGGAAGACACGGACGTTTTCCCCTTTCTTGATCTTCGCGTTGTAGACGTTCCAGAGCTCGGGGCGCTGATTCTTTGGGTCCCACTGATGGTGGCTGTCGCGGAACGAAAAGATGCGCTCCTTGGCGCGCGACTTCTCTTCATCGCGACGCGCTCCGCCAAACGCGCAGTCGAACTCGTACTTGCTGAGCGCCTGCTTGAGGCCCTCGGTCTTCATGATGTCCGTGTACTTCTTGCTGCCGAAGTCGAAGGGGTTCATGCCCATCGCAACGCCATCTTGGTTGACGTGCTTGATCAGCTCACCCTTGAGGTTGGCTTCGATGATATCGCGGTAGCGATACATGTCCTGGAACTTCCAGGTCGTGTCGACGTGCAGAAGCGGGAAGGGCAGGGGGGCCGGCGCGAACGCCTTCTCGGCCAGGCGAAGCATGACCGTGGAGTCCTTCCCGACGGAGTACATCATGACGGGATTGTCGAACTCGGCCGCGGCTTCGCGGATGATCTGGATACTTTCCGCTTCGAGTTGGCGGAGCTGACTTAGCTTACGATCGCTTGGTTGCACCGGCGGTTCCTAGGGCAGTCGTCGTTGGGGCGCCACCTCTATACGCCAGTTCCGGGCGAGTTCAATGCCGAACCGCCTGCAGAAAAGCGATGAAGCCAACCTCATGCTAAGAATGGGTGGCAGGACATGTCGGCTATCGTTTGGATGGATATGGAAATGTCGGGCCTCGAACCCGAGACCGATCGCATCTTGGAGGTCGCGGTCTTGGTTACGGATGGCGAGCTCAACGTCGTCGCGGAAGGGCCGAACCTGGTGCTTCATCAATCCGATTCCGTCCTCGAAGCGATGGACAAGTGGAACACGACCCATCACGGGCAGTCGGGTCTCACGAAGCGTGTGCGTGAGTCCACGGTCGATGAGGCGCAAGCGTCGGCGGGGCTGCTCGCATTTTTCGAAGAGCACACCAAGAAGAACAAGGCGCCGCTCGCCGGAAACTCGATCCATCAAGATCGACGATTCGTGGCTCGCTACCTTCCCGAGGTGGAAGACTGGCTCCACTACCGCAACGTCGATGTCTCGACGATCAAGGAGCTCGCGCAGCGTTGGTATCCGAAGCAGTACGCCGGCCGCCCCTCGAAGAAGGGCAGCCATCGCGCGATGGACGATCTGATGGAGTCGATCGAGGAGCTCAAGTACTACCGCAAGGCTCTGTTCCTTCCGTTGGAATCATGAGGCTCGCTCCGCTTCTGTTCGTGGCATGTGTTGGCTGCGCGGCAGCTGTCACGCCGGATGCTCAGACCGCAGAGTCGATCGTTCGGAGCCAAGCGGCCCCGCGCACACTCGTGGATGCCGCAACCGGGAAGTCGATCGAGGCCGAAGCATTCCTCGCGGCGCTCCGTACGAAGAAGGTCGTATACGTAGGCGAGCGCCACGACCAACCCGGCGATCACGGGGTGCAGTACGCGATCCTTCGGCAACTCCATCGAGAGGATGCGTCTCTCGCGATCGGAATGGAGATGTTTCAGACTCCGTTCCAAGAGCCGCTAGACAAATGGAGCGCCGGGCTCATTGACGAGACGGTGCTCCGTCGCGAAACCGAGTACGACGAGCGCTGGGGCTTCGACTTCAGCATGTACCGGCCGATTCTCGAATACGCTCGCAATCGCGGAATCGAGGTGGTCGCACTCAACGCGCCACGCGAGGTGGCCTACGCAGTGGCCAAGGACGGCCTCGATGCACTGTCCGCCGAGCAGGCTTCCGCGTTGCCCGACCTCGACCTCGCCAATGAGCAGCACCGCGCGCTGTTCGATGCGGAGTTCGACGAGGGAGAGCACGCCGTGGGAGATGCGGTGGAGCAGTATTACGAGGCGCAGGTCGTTTGGGACGAGACGATGGGTTCGCGCGTCGCCGAGACCCTCGGCCGGGCGGACGGTCCCGCCAAGATGATCGTGTTGGCCGGCCGGGTGCACGTAGAGCGCGGCCTGGGGGTTCCCGATCGGGCCGCTAAGCGGGGGGCCGTTCCGTATGCCGTGGTGCTGCCCGTGACCGACAAGGAGCTCAAAGCGGAGCTCAAAAAGCCTCCAGCAGAGCGCTCGGCCGACTTTTTCTGGGCCGTGGGGAACTGAGCTCCAGCCCGTTTGCGCTCGGGCCCGGCGCAAATTAGAACATGTTCCAGTTTCGGCCCCCTGGTCGGGCCTGATGCGTCCGAAGCCTCGCGCTCGGACCACCCGAAAGGAAAATTCGATGACGGATTGCTTCATCTACGACGCGGTACGCACCCCGCGCGGCAAAGGACGAAAGAAAGACGGCGCTCTCGCCGATGCACCGCCGCTCCGCATGGCCCAGGCCGTGCTTCAGGCGTTGCCGGAACGAGGGGACTTCGACAGCAAAGAGATCGAAGACGTGATCTTCGGTTGTGTCGAGCCGGTTGGTGAACAAGGCGCCAACGTTGGCCGCATGGCGGCAATGCTTTCGGGATACGACGACTGCGTCCCTGGCGTGCAGCTCAACCGTTTTTGTGCGTCGGGCCTCGAGGCGGTGAACATCGGGGCGGCGAAGGTGAAGGCCGGTGATGTCGATCTGATCGTCGGCGGCGGGCTCGAGAGCATGAGCCGCCTCTCGATGGGGGCTTCAGGAGGCGCGTGGTCGGCAGACCCGGACCTCGCGTGGGGTACATCGTTCGTGCCGCAAGGGGTCGGCGCCGACCTCATTGCGACCAAGTACGGGTACAGCCGGCAAGATGTCGACTCCTTTGCGGTGGAAAGCCAGAAGCGAGGCGGGGCCGCTTGGGAAGGCGGGCATTTCGGCAAGTCCATCGTTCCGGTCAAAGACGCGGTTGGCGTCACCATGCTCGATCGCGACGAGCATATGCGTCCCGGCACGACGGTCGAAGACCTCGCACAGCTCAAGCCGAGCTTCGAGATGATGGGCCAAAACTTTGGGTTCAATGCGGTGGCGATCCAGAAGCACCCCGACGTCGAGCAGATCAACCACGTGCATCATGCGGGCAACTCGTCCGGTATCGTCGATGGTTCGGCGGCAGTCCTGCTTGGCAGCAAGGAAGCGGGCGAGCGCTTGGGGCTCAAGCCCCGTGCGCGCATCGTGAAGTCCGCCACGGTGGGAAGCGAGCCGTGCATCATGCTCACCGGCCCGATGCCCGCTTCGCGCAAGGTGCTTGGCAAAGCCGGCATGCAGAACTCAGACATCGATCTCTGGGAGATCAACGAGGCGTTCGCGTCGGTTTGCCTCCTTTTCATGGACGAGATGGGCATCGACCACTCGGTCACCAACGTCAATGGCGGTGCAATTGCGTTCGGCCATCCGCTTGGTGCGACCGGGGCCATGCTCATCGGCACCATGCTCGACGAGCTCGAGCGGCGGGACCTCAACACCGCGCTGATCACACTGTGCGTCGGCGCCGGCATGGGTACTTCAACCATCATCGAGCGAGTTTAAGACAATGGCGATTATCGATTATCGAGTAGAAGACGGCGTCGCGATCCTAACCTGGGACGACAAGGGCCGCCCGATGAACGTGCTCAGCGGCGATGCGCTCGCGGAGCTCAGCGCGGGCGTCGAAAGAGCCGTGGCCGATGACGAGGTGAAGGGCATCGTTCTCACCTCCGGCAAGCAAGGCGTGTTTGTAGCTGGCGGTGATCTCGAGCAGATCGAAGCGATCGGCTCCGGGCCGATCGATGCGGCTGACTTTTTGAAGCGCGCGGGCGCGGTGTTGGATCAGTTTCGACGCATGGAGACTTGCGGCAAGCCGGTCGTGGCAGCGCTCAACGGAGTGACGCTCGGTGGAGGTTACGAGCTCGCGCTCTCCTGCCATCGGCGTATCCTCGTCAATCAGCGTCACGCGAAGGTCGGCTTGCCGGAGGCGGGCCTCGGCTTGATGCCGGCCGCTGGTGGCACGCAACGGCTTCCGCGTTTGATCGGCCTCCAAGGCGCGCTCGGCTTGATCATGCAGGGCAAGCAGGTCGGTCCGGACAAGGCGCTCGAACAAGGTCTGGTCGACGAGCTCGTGGAGCCTCAAGACCTGATCCCGGCCGCGAAGAAGTGGATCGCCGAAGGCGGGAGCGCGACGCAGCCCTGGGACGAGAAGGGGTACCAGGTGCCCGGCGGTGGCGCCGACTCGGTGAATTTTGCTCAGACGCTGATGGCCTCCAACGCGATGACCCACGCGGCCACCTTTGGAAACATCCTCTCGCAGAAAGCGATTCTGCAGTCGATCTACGAGGGCCTGGGCCTTCCGATGCACCGCGCAGGCAAGGTCGAGCTTCGGCAGTTCATTCGTGTCCTTCAGGATCCGACCGCGCGCGCTATGCTGCGGACACTCTTCTTTAGCCTCCAGGAGTGCCAGAAGGGTGTGCGCCGGCCGAAGGACGTGCCGCGCTTCGACGTGAAGAAGGTCGGCATCATCGGTGCGGGCTTGATGGGGCAGGGCATTGCCCACGTATCCGCCAAGGTCGGGATCGACGTCGTGTTACTCGACCGAGATGCCCCCAGCGCGGAGCGCGGCAAAGAGGCGGTCGCGAAGGGCCTCGAGCGCCGTCTCAAGAAGGGGCGCACGACGCCGGAGCGCGTCGAGGGCATCCTGAGCCGGATTCTTCCCAGCGAGGACTACGCCGACTTGAAGGGTTGCGACGTCGTCGTCGAAGCCGTCTTCGAGGACCGCGACATCAAGGCCAAGGTGACCAAGGCTACCGACGAGCAGCTCGGTGACGAGGCGATCTTTGCGTCGAACACGTCCGGTCTTCCGATCACCGATCTCGCGAAGGCGTCGAGCCGGCCGCAGAACTTCATCGGCCTTCACTTCTTCTCGCCGGTCGAGCGGATGCAGATGGTCGAGATTGTGGTCGGCAACGAGACCTCGCAGGAGACCCTCGCCAAGGCGTGGGACTACATTCTGAAGATCAAGAAGGCGGGCATCGTCGTCAACGACAGCCCGGGCTTCTACACCAGCCGCGTATTCGGCACCTTCATCTCCGAAGGCAATCACCTTCTGGTGGAGGGCGTGAAGCCGGCGTTGATCGAGAACGCAGCGAAGGCAGCGGGCATGCCGATGCCGCCGCTTGGGATTTCCGACATGGTCGGCATTGGCACGATGTACAAGGTTGCCAAGCAGGCCGAGAAGGACGCGGCGGCAGCGGGTGAGAAGTGGGAGCCGTCGCCGGCGCAGGCGATCATTGCTTCGATGATCGAGGATCACGATCGCTGGGGTGCCTCTCCTCCTCCGAAGGAGGACGGAACGCCTCGGACTCCGGGAGGCTTCTACGACTATCACGAGGGCGGCAAGAACCTCTGGCCGGAGCTCGGCTCCGCGATGGGTCGCTGGATCGAAAGCGGCGGTGAGCAACCGAGTCTAGACATCATCAAGCGGCGTTACCTGTTCGCGCAGTGCCTCGAAGCCGTGCGCTGCCTCGAGCAGAACGTCATCACGGAGGTCCGTGACGGGGACCCTGGCGTAGTCATGGCGGTGGGCTTCCCGGCCTTCACTGGCGGGCCCTTCACGTACATCGACAACTACGGTGTTGCGGAGTTCGTTCGTGATGCGGACGAACTGGCTGCCCGTTACGGCGAGCGCTTCGAGCCGCCGAAGCTTCTCCGCGACATGGCAGCCGAGGGTCGCACCTTCTATTCGTAGGGTCCTCTTCTCAGCGGTAACCCGCCGCCTGGAGGGTGAAGAGGTGGGCGTATCGCCCGTCTTGCCGCATCAGCGTTTCGTGCGTTCCTCGTTCGGTCACTTGGCCCCGTTCGAGGACCACGATTTCGTCCGCCATCCGCACGGTCGAGAACCGGTGCGAGATTAGGATGACCATCTTGTCCTTGGCGAGGTGCGCAAAGCGCTCAAAGACGGTCGCTTCGGCTTCCGCGTCCATCGAAGCGGTTGGCTCGTCGAGGACCAAGAGGTCCGCTTCGTTGCGCATGAACGCTCGTGACAGCGCGATCTTTTGCCATTGGCCGAGCGACAGCTCGCGCCCGTCGTCGAACCAGCGCCCAAGCTGCGTTTCGTAGCCAGCGGGTAGGCGCTCGATGAACTCGTGCGCCATGCCCTTCTCAGCCGCCGCCTGCCATCGGTCCCGGTCGCTGAATGCGCGCACGTCCCCGACGCCGACGTTTTCTCCCGCCGGGAGTTGGTAGCGAACGAAGTCTTGAAAGATCACCCCCACGCGCTTGCGAAGCACGTCGACGTCCCACGCGTCCAACTCGAGCCCATCGAGCAAGATGCGGCCCTCGCTCGGCCGATACAGCCGGGTGAGGAGCTTGATGAGGGTCGTCTTCCCGGCGCCATTCTCGCCCACAAGCGCAAGCTTGCGTCCGGGGGTCAAGTGAAGGGTCACGCCTCGCAAGGCCGGCGTTTCGGCATCGGGGTAGCTGAAGCTCACGTTCTCGAACCGAATGCCGTCGCCCGGCTTGGGTCCTTCCGTCGCGGAACCGCTTTCGTCCGGGGCTTCATAGTCCAAGTACTCGTAGAGGTTTGATAGATAGAGGCTGTCCTCGTACATCCCGCCAATCGACGTGAGGATGGCGGCCAACGCAGATTGCCCCTGCTTGAACACCAGCAAGTACATCGTCATGTCACCGAGGGTGATCCGCTTCGCGGCCGTTTCGAGGACGATCCATGCGTAGGCGCCGTAGAAAGCCACCGTGCTCAAGAGGCCGAGCACGAAGCCCCAGCCGCCGCGGCGCAGCGTGAGCGCGCGATCCTCCACGTACAACTGTTGAAAGATCTCGCGATATCGATTCAAGAAGACGGGCCCCAGGTCGAACAGCTTGACCTCCTTGGCGAAGTCTTCCCGGGCGAGCAGGATCTCGAGGTAGTTCTGCTTTCGGGTTTCGGGTGCGCGCCACGTGAACAGCCGAAACGCGTCCGCCGAAAACCGCGTCTCCACGAAGAAGGAAGGGATCGCTGCGACGACCAACACGGCAAGCGCCCACACGGACAGCTGCAACAGAAGCCCGCTATAGGCGATCAACGAGAATGAATGTTGCGCGAGTTGGAAGCTGCGCATCACCAAGCTGAGCGGCCGTTGAGACGCCTCCCGACGAGCACGGGTCATTCGGTCGTAGAGCTCTGAGTCTTCGAAGGCGGCCAAATCGAGGGTCAACGCCTTTTCGAGGATCATCTCGTTGACGCGTTGACCGAGGAGCGCGCGCAAGAGCTGCTGACACGTGCTCAGTCCCTTTTGCGCGCCCGCCAGCACCGCCACCAGTCCTAGTTCCACGACGACCCAAGTCAGCGCGGTACGCTGATCCTCGGCGGCGCCCGTGTCAGCAGCGAGGACCACCGCGTCGACGATCAACTTTCCGACCCAGGCGGCGCCGGCCGGGAGAACGCCTGCCACCAGACTCAAGAGCCCGAGCGCGAAGCTCAATCCGCGACTCGTCGTCCACACGAGGGTGACCCCGTGCTTCAGCTGACGAAACACGCCGAGCAGTTGCGGCCGGTCGAGGCGGGGTCGCGAGTCCATCGGCGGAGTCTAAGGCGCTCGACGCGACACGCCATAGCCCCCGAGCAGGCTCCGTGGTACGAACGCGCAACTGCGATTGGCTCATGACGGAGCGAGACAAAGGCCCACGCATTCGAAAGATCCCCGCTGGCGACAACCGCCCGCGCTTGGTCTGCCCCGACTGCGAGTACGTTGCGTACGAGAATCCCAAGGTCGTCGTGGGGGTGGTCGCGACATGGGAAGACAAGCTCCTGCTCTGCAAGCGCGCGATCGAGCCGCGCCTCGGCTATTGGACCTTGCCCGCGGGTTTCATGGAGATGGGCGAGAGCCCGCAGGAAGGCGCGGCGCGCGAGGCCTGGGAAGAAGCGTACGCCAAGCTCGAGATCATCGATCTCCTCGCGGTGTACAGCCTGCGTCACATCAGTCAGCTCCAGCTCTTCTATCGGGCGCGGTTGCTTTCTCCCGATGTCTCCGCTGGACCCGAGAGCGATGAGGTGGGGCTCTTTACGTTCGACCGGTTGCCTGCGACCGACCTCGCATTCCCGTCCGTGCACTGGGCCATCGACCATTTCCAGCAAGTGCGTGGCGCTGACGCATTCTCGCCATTCGGCAATCCGCCCGGGCGAGTAGGCGACATGCGGCGTGGCCGTTGACCCACGCGCTGCGTCTCTGCTGACACTGCCACGGGGAAACGCAGGCCCGAAACGCAGGCGATTCCGTTTGGCATAGGACGTGCTGTGTCTTGGGGCAGGAGGTCCCATGAACATCAAACCCAGAATCACCACATCCATCCTGCTCGTCTTTCTCACAGGGGTCGGATGCAACGAAGCAGAGCCCTTCGGATCCGTCGCAATCGAGGGAGCCACGTCGACGAAGCCCACCCTGACTTCGACCGCGTCGCCGGCCGCGCTCAAACCCGCACGCGAGAAGAAGCTCGAGCCCCCTGTCCTCGCGGTCGAGGAGGCACCTGCCATAGAGGAAGAACGAGATTTCGCGCCCGCGCTGCAGACCATGGATGGGCTCACGATTCGGCGCTTGGTCACTGCGCCTGAGGTCGAGCATCGCGAGCCTGTGGCCGCGTCCTCGTTCTTTGGACGTGATGAAGAGCGGATCTACGCCTTCGTAGAAGTCAGCAACGAGTCCGAAGACGACAAGGTACTGCTGGTTCACTTCATCGGGCCGAACGAGCAGGTCAGCGGAGGCATCGAGCTCGGTATTCCGGCCTCCGTGCCGCGCTGGCGAACCTGGGCGCACACCAAGCATGCGAAGAAGCCTGGTTTGTGGCGCGTGGAAATCAGAAGCACGGACGGAACCTTGCTGGGGGCGCTGCCCTTCGAGGTCGATTTACAGTAGATTTTTCGATTGCGCCGAGTACCCTCGCCGGAACTTCGCCGAACGAGGGTATTCATGGATCGTGTCATTCCCCTGTCTCGCCGTAAGGGCGACATTGTTGTTCTGGTCTACTTCTGGCTCAACATTCTACTCATCACCTACATCGTCGACGTCGAGCAGATCGTGCTGCCCGACATTAGCGGCGACTGGGAATACCCCTTGTGGCCACCCGCGTTCTGGGTGGACATCATTCACTCGTACGGCAACAAATTTGATCCGGTCCTGATCGCGCGTCCGGCCTGGTGGCGCATGACGATCTGGATCGACGCCCTGTTCTTCGGGCCGTTCTACGTCTTCGCGATCTACGCGTGGACCAAGGGTAAGAACTGGATCCGGATTCCGAGCATCATCTGGGCTTCCGTGATGATGACCAACGTCACGATCATCCTCGGCGAGGAGTTCATGGGGCCGCACGCGACGCCGGCGCCGCTCCTGGTGCTCGCTCTGAACGCGCCTTGGTTCCTGGTCCCGGTTTACGTCATCAAGCGGATGTACAACGCCGAGACGCCTTTCACCGAGCCGGGCTGAATGACTGCCTTCGTCGAGCGCTACGGACCGTGGGCCGTCGTGGCTGGCGCTTCCGAAGGGATAGGCGCGTCGTTTTCGACGAAGCTTGCCGCCCGCGGAATGAATGTGGTGTTGGTTGGGCGTCGTGCGGCGCTGCTCGAAGAGCTCGCTACGGAGCTTCGGCAGAAGCATCGCGTAGAAGTGAAGGTGCAGCCCCTCGACCTGGGTTCGCCTGATGCGGTGGCAGGCCTGCGCGCGGCGACGGGAGACTTGGACATCGGCCTGCTGGTCTACAACGCCGCGTACTCCCCCATCGGGCCTTTCCTCGAAAGCGAAATCGAAGAGCACCTCAAGGCAGTCGATGTCAACGTCTACGGTCCGCTGCGCTTGACACACTACTTCGGGCGGCGATTCGTCGAGCGAGGGAAGGGCGGCATCATTCTCATGTCCTCGATGAGTGGTCTTCAGGGCACGGCCATGGTGGCCAACTACGCGGCGACCAAGGCGTACGACATGGTCTTGGCCCAAGGCCTTTGGTACGAGCTTCGACGTCACGGGGTCGATGTCCTTGCCTGCATTGCCGGGGCTACCCTGACGCCGAACTACAAATCGGCGACGGAACGAATTCCTACCAGTGGGCTGGCCCAGCCGATGCAGCCCGAGGACGTGACCGAACAGGCCCTGCGCGACCTCGGTCAGCGGCCGTGCGGCTTCTCCGGCTGGCGCAATCGGTTTGGTGCCGTGCTACTCGGCAAGCTCTTGCCGCGCCGTGCAGCCATCGAGATGGTCAGCAAGGAGACCGAGAGCCTGCTCCGCTGACCTCACGATTTCCAGAATGCAGCGACGTCGCCCGCTCGATCGGGCAGCGAGTGAAGCTCGTCCGGGAGTCCGACGACGATGTATCCGATGCCGCGTTCGCGGCCGACGCGGTGTTGGATTCCGTTGAGAAGAAGCGCTGACATCGCACCCGAGCGAACGAGAACGACGACGCGGTCTGCGATGCGCGCGGCCCGTCGAAGCGCTTGACTCTCATACGGCCCGTCCCACGACTCGAGCCGCAGGTTGCCGGCGGGGCTGGCCAGGCGGATGGCCTCTGCCGGCGGCGCAGAGGGCCGTCGAACGAGGGCGACCGAGTGCGTGCCCGACTGGCCAATGGGATAAGGGCCCGATGGCGGCGGGGTCTGCAGAGGAGCCTGCTCGATGGGCGGGGTTTCCGGGGTGCCGGGGATAGCGGCATGCTCGACCGTCAGAAACCAGTCGTGCTTCAGTCGATCTACAAGCTCGTGGGCGATACGTGACTCATTGGAGGAGCCTCCGACGATCAGCAGGGTTCCCTTGGCATGCGGCACGTAGTCGTCGAGCCCGGCGATTAGCTCATCCAGGCCTCGCAGGTCGTTCGGCCACGACGTCGCAGCAAGCACAGGCCCTTTCCCCCAGAATGCGACCTCGGCCGGCGTTTCCAGCCTCAGCCCTTGGAACTCGCGTCGCAAGACGACAAGCAACACGAGGAGCACGCTGATGATTGGGAACGCCAAGAAGACGACGATCCTCATCTTGTCCTCGACGGGATACGCCGGTACCGCGCCCGGGTCGAAGACGACGAACCCGCTGGGCGGGTCATGCAACGCGTCTTCGAGAACAGCCTCGGTTCCGCGCAGCTCACCGACCAAGGCCTCGTTTACCTCGACCTCGCCCAGCAACGCGGCGGCCTCACCCTCGATGTCGGAGAACCCGTGCATCCGAAGCTGCGCCTTGTCGGCCATCTGACTGAGCCCCTTTTGACGCTCCCGAAGAGCCGCCAAACTCGATTTCGCCTCTCGGAGCTGTCCGTCCAACACTTGGTAGGTCGCGTTGACGCCAACCAGGCCTCCGCCGACCGGGCTCGTACTACCACCGGCTCGAAGCTGGGCGCCCAGGTAGGCCACCTGCTGTTGCAGTGCTTGGACACGTGGGTGTGCCGGAGAGAGTGAGGCTCTTGCGCTTGCCAGCTCTTGTCGGAGCTGGCTGTAGGCGGCGCGCTCCGGCGAGCTCCCCCCAGAGACGAAGCTGGTTTTGGGTGTGCTCGCAAGCTGTGCCTCGAGGCTCCGCACCCGAGCTTCAACGGCGCGGATCTCCGGCATGGCCAGCTCGCTATCGGCACGGAGTGCGGCGGCCGACTGAACTACGGATCGCTGCTCGGTCGAAAGATCGGCGATCCCATGTTCCTCCCGAAATTCGTTGTAGAGCTGACGCGCCTCTTCCGCCTCGTCCTCGGCCGCATCGATCCGCTTCTCCGTTCGCGCGATCCTAGCCTCGATACGCCGCGACTGCCGCTCCTTGTGATAGGCCGTGAACACGTCGGTGACGGTTCGCGCATGCGCCGCGGCTTCTTCGCCCGTTTCTCCAGACACACTGAACTGCAGTGTCCCTTGGCGGAATTCGACCTCGTATACGATCCAGTCGGCCAGCTGGGTTAGGCTTGCCTCAGAACCGAGCTCCTCGCGGATCTTCTGCAGGACCGACGGGCGGTGCAGTGCATCCGAGGCCGGTCCAATCGCATAGGCGGACGGGCGCAGATCGCCGATCTGCACGTCCCCCTCGTGTTTCAACAGCACGGTCGTTTCGTAGGACCTGCCCATCAGCACCTTCACATAGAAGAGGCCGAAGACTAGACCGAGGATCCCCCGCACCGATCAGCCACGACTTGTCCCCCCACAACGCCCGATGAAGGCGATACGGATCGACGGGGAACCCTGGGCGCCTCGCTCGCCATGTCCCGTCGGCCCGTCGGACCAGGGCTCGCCTGCCTCATCCACGCTCAATCCGTCCTTTCGGTCAATACGCGTTCCGGCGGGCGCCGGAACCAAACACCGTCATCAAGATGATCTGCAAATCCCAAAGCAGGCTCCAATTGCGAATATAGTCGAGATCGTGCTCGATGCGCTTTTCCATCTTTTCGAGCGTGTCCGTCTCGCCCCGCCAGCCATTGACTTGGGCCCAGCCGCTGATTCCCGGTTTGACCTTGTGCCGCAGCATGTAGCCGTGGATCTTCTTCCGATAGAGTTCGTTGTGCGCGACCGCGTGTGGCCGGGGACCGACAATGCTCATGGTGCCTTCGAGGACGTTCAGGAACTGCGGGAGCTCGTCGAGGTTCGTGCGCCGGAGAAACGCCCCAAGCTTGGTGATGCGCTCGTCGCCCGCGGTGGCTTGCCTGATCTCGAGGCCATCCTCGGTGACGGTCATCGATCGAAACTTCAGAACATGAATCACCTCGCCGTTCAACCCGTAGCGCCGTTGCCTGAATAAGGCGGGGCCCGGGGAGGTCAGCCTGACGCCGATGCCGATGATCAGCATCGGGATGGCGATGAGCATCAGAATGAGCGTGCCGAGCACCATGTCTTCAACACGCTTAAGCCACCCATCGACTCCGTAGAACGGCGTCTCATGCAGGCTGACGGTGGGCACGTCGCCCAGCGTGCCCCATCGAGCACGCAATAGGTCGAACGCAAAGAAGTCGGCCGCGAGATACACAGAAGCCGTCGTGTCCGAGAGCTCCCGCAAGAGCTCGTTGATTCGCGGCTCCGCGCGCAACGGAAATGCGATGTAAATGAGATCGATCTCTCCGGTCCTGGCCGCATTGACGGCATCTTTCAACGAGCCTGCGTACGTCCCGAGCGACTCCGGGATCGGATGGCAACGCTCCTCGGCGCGGTCGTCGTAGAATCCGTAGACCTGGAGCCCGAGCGAAGGCACGGCTTGTATTTGAAGGGCAAGTTGCTCCCCGAGCTCGGTCATGCCGACGATCGCCGCGCCGCGTGTGTTGTACCCGTGGGTCCTGAGCTCGCGTAGCCCGCGCGTGGTCGTCGTGCGCCAGACCGAAATGCAGAACGGCGCCAGCACGAACCACGAAGACACGATGATGCGGGAGTATTGCTCGGATTGCTTGGAGAGGAAGAGCAGTAGGAGCAAAGTCGGTACAACCCCGACAAACCAACTCGCCCAAACACGACCCAGTTGAGGCCTGAGCCGAGCACCGCGAGGGCTTTCGTAGAGCCTGAGCGATTGCCCTATCACCATGAAGTTAACCGCTGCGATCGTTGCGGCGGTCCACGACCTCCCGTCCCAGACCTCTCCGCGAGCGTAAGTTGGAAGCCACAGCGCTGCGTAAATCAGCGCGAAATCGATGAGGCGCATGAGTGGGGCGAGCTCAGCATCCGCGCGGCCTCCCCATTCGGTGGGTTTCTTGCTCGTCATCGGGAGTTGGTGAACAGTATAGACATAGCCGCAGCGTTTCTCACTTCAACCTTGCGGACGGCAGTTGGGCACACTAACCAAGAGTATGCGTCGGCGCACGGCATTCTTGCTTTCCATTGCACTCGTCACCGGGTGCGCACGGAACCGCTATAACCAGGCGCCGACCGTTCCGGGTGATGACCCTTCTTTTTCGGCACCGGAGCCGATCGTCCTTCCGGGTCTCGAATCCGATCCTCCCGAGGCGCTCAAGCTGCTTCCCGGTGATGTGGTCCAGCTCACAACGGTTTCGGCGCAGACGCAGGTGTACGATGGGCTGATCGTCGATGCCATGGGTCAGCTTCACGTGCCGCTGGCAGGCGACATCCAGGTCGGGTCCCTGTCGCTCTCCGAGGCCGAAAGGGCCGTCGAGAGGGGCCTTCGAAAGTATGACCGCTTCGTTCGGGCCAACCTAATCATCAGCACGCTCGGCGGCCACACGGCGGCTGTCGTGGGGGCGGCGTCGACGCCGGGGCGGTTCGAGGCGGTCCCGGGTATGCGCTTGGCCGACCTGCTCGCACAGGCCGGCGGCATCCGGGAGGCACGAAGCAACGAGGTACCGACTTTGCTGGGTAGTCTGGAACTGACCCGTCTCGTCAGAGATGGCGAGACTGTCCCTGTCAGCATGCGGCTCGCCAGGCAGGGCGACCCGAAGCACAACATTCGGGTCCACCCTGGCGATCAGCTCTACGTTCCGCCTATCACGGACCAGCTGATCATGGTGTTGGGCGCAGTCCGGTTACCACAGCCCCTGGGCTACCGACCGGGTATTCGTCTGACGGAGGTGCTGGCGCACGTAGGAGGGCTTCTTCCCGGGCGTGGCGACCGCAAAGACATTCGCATCGTCCGAGGGTCTCTGCGCGAACCACGAGTCTATACGACCAACCTCAAGGCGCTGACGAGTGGCAAGGCCACGGACGTCGAACTCATCCCGGGCGACATCGTGTACGTGACCAACACCTGGTACGCGACCACAGCCGACGTGCTCAACGCGCTGTCACCGATCCTCTCGCTTGCGAACTCCGTTGCGATCCTTGGCGTCGCCGGCGCCATTAGCGGCAATTAGATGCGTCAGCCGCTCTTCAGCCGCTTGCTCGGCCGGCACATAGAGACCGAGGAGGTCGATCCGCACTCGGTGGAAGGCGGGCTCTTGAAAGCCGAACAGGAGGCGGTTGCAGGTGCCGCGCAGACGCGCATCGAGCAGTTCACTGCCGGCCGCGTTTGCAGCCGGATTGCGCTGGGTCGCCTCGGTGTGGCGATGACGACGCCCGTTCTTCGTGGCGAAGACCGAGCCCCGATTTGGCCGACGGGTTTCGTTGGCACGATTTCACACACGGACGCCTGGTGCGCGGCCGCGGTGGCTCGGGCCGAGGACGTTCGATCGAT
>PVMK01189088.1_pt1 | contig 16415 bp, 20 predicted proteins | sample 1853481 | NCBI WGS metagenome assembly PVMK01 (sample SAMN08533507, study PRJNA380276) | Marine sediment metagenome, whole genome shotgun sequencing project.
GCCTGTCATTCGACTCGCACCAACGTCCGGCTGTTCCCCGAGCCTGTACTCCCGGGTCTTGCCGTAGCAAATCACGCAATCCGGGTTTTCTTCAAGGCCCGCTACCTGCAGTTCAAATTTTTCCGGCAAAAGCAGGTCATCGCTATCCAGGAACTGTATGAAATCACCCCTGGCAGTATCAAGGCCGGCCTGCCTTGCCGGCCCCGGTCCACTATTGGCAATCCTCAAAGTCCGGACAATGCCTCCGCAACGGGCAACCAGCTTGCTGATGGTTTCCGTGGTAGCTTCTTCGCTGGAACCGTCATCGACGATAATAATCTCGATTGGCCGATAGGTCTGGGCAAGCACGCTGTCAACGGCCTGCTCCAGCAGGGTGCTGCGGTTATACACCGGGATTATTGTAGAGACCAGGGACATAAAATCGGTAATTCTGTTTGTAGCGATGCTAACAAGTTTCCCGCCCGGATTTACCAGCGTCCTGATTCTCTCCCCGGGAGGAATAAGGGACAGTTCCCGGTAGCGCGAGACCCCTTGCGGGTTTTCCAGGTCTTTGCCGGGCTGTGCTTCGTGCCACAGGTGCAGGATAGGCAGGAATCCCCAGGGCCAGGCGTTCCTGGTCATGGCCCTTTCCCAGAATTCGTTGTCCTCCCGCCCCAGCCGATGAATTTTTCGTCGAACCCGCCAATTTCCTGGTAGGCCTGCCGCGTGATCACCACGGAACCCCCGCCTTCTAAATTCTGCACTATGGCGTCGAATCCAGGGTTTTGCGGCAATCCGGAGCCACCGCAAAGCTGGCGCGAAGTCTCTTTATCCAGATAAAAAATAAACCGCTTCGGGTTAATCACTCGTATCCCCGTGCAACAATTGCCATTACTTCATGGGTGAACACGGAGGGTATCAGCATGTCATTATCGTGCAGTACCAATATGTCAGCGGTCGCTTCGCACACCCCCGCGTTAAAGGCCCGGGAACGCGAATATGGCATGTCCGGTTGCGGCAGGGGTGTATGAATATACTTCACCCAGCCGGGCAGCTGATCCCGCACCAGGGGCAGGTTATCCTGTTCCACCACGATGCATTCCACGGTGCAGTCCCCGTTGCCAACCTGCTGCCCTGCTATGGACTCCAGGGTTTTCAGCAGCAGTGGCGTGCGGCTGTTTCCACGGTGCCCGATTATAAAGCTGACAGCCGGTTTTCCCTTGCCCGGCTGCAATGGGCGGCTCTGCAGTGAAACCGGAAATTCACCCATTGCACGGTTATACAGCATGCCGCCAAACACCGGAAACACGGCGGACAGGTGCAGATTTGATGTCCATTTCCAGTCACACTGGTAGCCGCTTCTGCTTGCCTCATTCCTGTTGGCCTCATGCTTGTCTTCTTTGGGCTCATCCACCCCGGCCACCAGCTTTTCGTTGCGGTTGCAGATTTTCATCCACGGATGGGCCGAGACTGACATTACCCCGGGGCGCAGATGCCAGAGCCAGCGGGGCATATCGATCAGCAATGCCCCTGTTCTCGTTCGAGCTGAATACGTTTTCATTGCCGCTTCGAACCCGATGTTATGTCAACGCGTCCAGCAACTCGCTGTGACTGAGCACACTGCCATGATTGCTGTGCGGCCACTCCCCGCCCGGTCCGTTGTGCACGAATTTACTGCCCAGCAGAGTTCGTACCTGCTCGCCCACCTGATTGCCGAACCACTTCGATAATCGACCGGGCTCCACAGGTAAATTCACAATTTTTTCAGGTAATATGGAATCCTGGCTGCACACCTGCTGCAGGCAGGCATGCCAGGCGCCAATGGATGTTTCCCTGGAGTACCTTGCTTCGACTAATTTTCGGCCATTGCCGGCAATTCTGCCCCTGGTAGCTGGATCCCTGGCCTGGTGCAGGCACTGTGTTGCTGCACCAACGTCACCAACCTCAAACAGCAGGCAGTTTTCCCGGTCCACCAGGCTCCCTTCCTGTTGCAGCCCGGTATAACGGCTGGAGACCAGTAGAACGCCCCTGGCCATGGCCTCCCAGGCCACTATTGGACCGGTTTCCCAGCAAGAGGTCAGCAATAGCACATCGGCCCTGCCGTAAACTTCGCGCTCAAGGTCATCCGCGCCGAGTATTCCCTTATAGTCAACCTGGCCGGATGTATTATCATTTATCCAGCGCTCAAGGGCTGGCCTGTCCGGCCCGTCGCCTGCAACCAGGATTGAAACCCCGGGAATCTCATCGAGTACCCGCTGCAATATTGACACCAGATCACCGATTCGTTTCTGGGTTTCTTCGAATCGTCCCACGTAGGCAATAGTCATACCCCCGTCGGCCATGACCCGCGGCTGTAGGGGTGCCGGGTCGGTGACTACACCATATGGCGCATAATGAACCCGCGTCGAATCTATTCCGCTGTGCCGGATAACCAGCTGCCGGGACAGCTGGTTTGTACAGACAACCGCGTCAATGGTATCCGCATATTCTGCAAAATCCTGTAGGTAGCTGTGCTCAATGCCGTGCAGGGTCGCAATGACCTTGCCGCGAAATCCTTTCGATACTTTCAGCATGTTGATGGCCTGGTAGCTGTCAACTATATTGATCACTATCACCAGGTCAGGGTCGAGCTGCTCGACCTGCCGGGAAATTGCGCTGATTCGTCCCTGCCGCGACCCGGTAGGGCTGTATATGCGCACCACGTTGTGGCATGGATGGACTTCCAGGTACTGGTCGACGTCGTGATGTTTTCCCGAAACCAGGCCAAGGGTAGTTCGCCAGCCCCGGGATTGTAATCCTTCCAGCATATAGTCGAGCCATACCTGGACGCCTCCCAGCGGATAGGCTGACGGTGCAATAAACAGGATTGTCCCGCTCATGGACATCCCGTTACTGTGCTAAAAATTAAGCTAGCTCGATTCACTGATAATTCGGCGCCCCGTCCGTCAAGCCAAAAAATTGCAGGTGGCCGGCTATGGCCTGACCTGCCATGGGTTTTTGTTCATACACCGCAAACACCTGATTATACTTACTCTGTTGCCGGATTTTGGTATGATAATCGCCATACATTCCTTTCACTTCAACAGCTGATCCCGACCATGACGACAAGACTGCTACTACTTGCAATCCTGATGCCCTTCCTGCTCACCGGCTGCGGTTTAAAAGACCGCGTGTTCAAATCCGATTCAACCGTTGAAGACGATGCGCTTCCGAAAAAAGAGCTGACCGGGATGCTGCTGGTACTCGACCCCGAGAGGTGCCCCCTGGTAGCGGGTTGCGGCCCGCAGTTCAGCCTGTTCGGCAGGAACCTGAAATCCCAGGTCGCCGTACAGGGACCCATTCTTCCAGAGCATAACAACCTTATCGTGACGGTAATCGGAAAGCCATCCCGATTACCTGATGACCTGCGAGGGAAATCCGGCTATGAAAGAATCAGCGCCATATTATCCATAAAGAAATACCGGCTTCGCTCCACCATTCCCTACTACCCGTTTCTTGTAGATCAGGCAACCGTCCATACCACGAAAGAATTTGGTTGCGACCTGTTGTGGGACAAGTCTTATTCATGGAGCATAGAGGATAACATTCCCTCTTTGAGTGTGCGTATGACCAACACGTTCGCAACCCAGCCCCAGCCCTGGGTCGAGCTTTCATTTAACGGTGATTCCGGGGAATTGACCGGTGTGAAAACCGATCCAACCCAGTTAAATCCCTGCCAGTAAATGAAGCGGACCCATCGTGAGCCTATACGAGAACATCTACGAAATTGTCAGGAAAATCCCGCCCGGCAACGTGACCAGTTACGGCAAAATAGCGGCAATTGTCAACTGTGGCGCCCGGCAGGTGGGCTATGCCATGGCCGCAACCCCGTCCGGCCAGGGTATTCCCTGGCACCGGGTGATAAACAGCAAAGGCGAAATCAGTGCACGCAAAGAGGGTAGCGGCGATAGCAACCAGAAAAGGCTGTTGATTGCCGAAGGTATCGTGTTTGACCGTCACGGCAGGGTCAGCTTCGACGATTACGGCTGGATTGAAGCAGAGTTGCCATTCTGGCCGGAAGAGATCCCCGGGGACGAGGAAATCCGCGAACACTCCAGGGACGAGTGGTAGATAGTTGGGAAACCCAGGATGAACTGGAAATTATTGTCAGGATTTAGGCACTGGGTGGGCAAATCATTTCCTGGTTCACTGCCCGCCATGTTGATGCCCGCCATGCTGTTGTTCCTGCTTACCCTGATTCCAGGCCAGCCTGTCCTCGCCGCGGGAGACAGAATCCGCCTCATTGCAACAGGCTCAGACCGTGCCATTATCGAGATTAACGGCGAGCGGCTGGTTCTTTCTACGGACAATCCCGAACAGCAAGGCGCTACCCTTGTATCAAGCAACAGTGATGAGGTGGTAATCCTTTACCAGGGACTGGAATTCACCCTGACAACACAGGATCACTCGGCACTGATCTATGACGGCAATATCCCGGATACTTCCGAATCGGGAAAATCGGCAGTTATCTGGGCGGATGCCACCGGGTTTTTCTTTGCGGATGGAGAAGTCAATGGCAGGCCGGCCAGGTTTCTGGTGGATACCGGTGCCGATATCGTCACATTCAGCAGCATCCATGCCGACCAGCTCGGCATCGACTACAGCAGGGGCAGAAATGGATACGCCTCCACCGCGTCCGGAATTACGGCGGTGAAATCGCTCCGGCTTGACCAGTTGAGTATCGAAGGAATTACATTGTACGATGTTGAAATCAGCGTGATCCAGGGGGCATTCCCCGCGGTTCCGCTGCTCGGTGGAACATTCCTCAACCAGCTGAATATGTCCCGTGTCGGCAACAGGATGGAGCTGACCAGGCCATGATATCGACCCCGATCCCGGCAATTGTCATAAGCAGCGGAGAACCGGCGGGCATCGGCCCCGACATTGTGCTAAAGGCGGCACAACACGAATTCGATGCCAGGCTGGCAGTAGCCGGCTGCCCCGGGGTACTCGCAACCCGTGCCCGGCAGCTCGGGCTGGCGGTGGACATAGAGGAAATTATGCCAGGCGCCGATGTCCCCCCACACCAGCCAGGAAAAATCCATGTCATACCAGTCCCTGCACTACAGCCTGTAATCGCTGGACAACTGGATAGGGAAAACGCCCGCCATGTGATTGATGTCATCGATCAGGCTGTTGACCTCTGCAAACAGGGCCAGTACCAGGCTATGGTAACCGCCCCGGTCCACAAGGGGGTCATCAATGACAGTGGAATTCCGTTTACAGGCCATACAGAATGGATTGCAGAGCGCACAGGCAGCAGGCAGCCGGTGATGATGCTGGCCAACAACAGGCTTCGTGTATGCCTGGCGACCACTCACCTTCCCCTGAACCTTGTGGCGGAGCACATCACCGACCGACTCCTGCTCAGCGTGGTGGAAATCATGCATCGTGATATTGGAAACCTGTATGGCGTGGAAAACCCCACTATTGTTGTTTGTGGGCTGAACCCCCATGCCGGAGAAGGCGGGCACCTGGGCAGGGAAGAAATTGACGTCATCATCCCGGCCCTGGAAACACTTAAGGCGCGGGGTTACGACGTTCATGGACCCGTGCCAGCCGATACCGTGTTTACCCTCGGCAACCTTGAGCAATTTGACGCCGTGCTGGCGATGTACCATGACCAGGGGCTGCCACTAATCAAGCACAGCAGCTTCGGCGAAGTGGTAAATATCACCCTCGGGCTGCCCATAGTGAGGACTTCTGTGGATCACGGCACCGCCCTTGACCTCGCCGGGTACCGGCAAGGCAAGGGAATCGAGCCTGGTTGCTGCAACCCGTCTCGCCATTGAATTCGCCATTAACCGGGGCACTGGAGATTGAAGCCGGTTGTTGCACGGCGCCGGTTTGGCCAGCACTTCCTTACCGATTCGACCATCCTGGAGAAAATCGTCCGGGCGATTTCTCCACAGCGATCCCAGGATGTGCTGGAAATCGGACCCGGAACCGGGGCGCTTACCGAAGTTTTACTGCAGCACCTCGACCACCTGACTGCAGTTGAGCTGGACCGGGACCTTGCCGCCCTGCTCGAGCAGAAATACCCTGCCGGAAAGCTGACCGTGATACAAAAAGATATTCTCAGGTTCGACCTGGCAACCATGCCTTCCCGTCAAACCGGAAAAGAACTCATCAGGATCGTGGGAAACCTTCCCTACAACATCTCGACCCCGTTGATTTTTCACCTTCTCGACTCGGTGGAACTGGTCCAGGACATGATTTTTATGGTGCAAAAGGAAGTAGCGCTTCGCCTCTGTGCCGGGGCGGGTGATCGCAACTTTGGCCGGCTGTCGGTAATGTCCAGTCTCGAACTCGATTGTGAATACCTGTTCGATGTTGGCCCGGAATCTTTTTCCCCGCCGCCCAAAGTGGATTCTGCGGTTATCCGGCTGGTACCTGTGGCAACAAGACCTGCAGTTAAGGATCGACACCGGCTGGATATGATCGTGAAACAGGCATTTTCACAGCGAAGAAAAACGCTGCGAAATTCCCTCTCAGGACTGGTGACAGCGGAGCAATTTTCAAAAGCGGGTATCGACTCGACACTGCGGGCTGAAAAAATTGATACCGCCGGTTTCGTGCGACTGGCTGCCGCATCCCCGCGCAAGCGGGGACCTCATTAATTACATACGGGCCTCATTTACAAGTCCCCGCTTTCGCGAGGATGGAGGGCGGGGCGTCCCCGCGGAAGCGGGGATCTTGTACAGCGTGCAGAGCCTTTAATGAGGCCCCACCCCTCGATCAAGCCGGGGGCAGGTTGGAAAGAATCCAGTCCCGCGCTTCCTGGTTGATTTGCCGGGCTTTTTTCCCCTTGCTTTGAATGACTGGCCCGATAACCACTTCAATGGTGCCCGGATACTTCAGGAAACTGTTCTTCGGCCAGTAAACACCGGCATTGTGGGCAACCGGCACAACCGGGCTGCCGGACCGGGCCGCCACCAGGGCACCCCCCGCCTGGAATTCCCCTGGCTTGCCCGGCTGCTGACGCGTTCCCTCGGGAAAGATGACCAGCCAGCGCCCTTCTTCGAGGCGAATTTTGCCTTCCCTGACCAGCACATCCAGGGCCCGGGATTTACGTGATCGATCGATGGCTATTGGCCGGTTCAGGGCCAACCCCCAGCCGAAAAATGGGATCCACAGCAGGTTTTTCTTGAGCAGGTACGACTGTACCGGGAATATCAGCTGGAAACACAGTGTTTCCCAGGCCGACTGGTGATTGGATATTATAATTGACGGCTCATCGGGAATATTCTCCAAGCCCCGGACCCGGTAGCTGATCCCGCACAGTATACGCAGGCTCCAGATATTGAACCGCGCCCACTGGGTTATGATCCGTGTCCGAGCCAGTGCAGGCAGGAAAAATAATACTACTACCAACAGGCAGATAATCATGGCGCTGATTGTCTGCCCGGCCAGGAACAGAAACGAGCGAAAATAGATCATTTCCGGCTGGCGCTGTCGGGGAATTCCGACACCTTTAACAGGTCATCAACAAAACTGGCCAGGTCCGGGAATCGGGGGGCGCTCCTGATTGAAGCGGGTTGGGCGCTTTGCTCCAGCATTTCTGCTGTAAGATGCCCCTTTCCAGTCGAAACCAGTATGGGTTTGGCGCCGGCAGCGTTCGCTGCCTGCAGGTCCCGGAGCGAATCCCCCACGGCATAAACATCCTTGAGATTAAATTGCAGCCTGCTGGACAGTTCTTCAAACATGCCTGGCTTTGGCTTGCGGCAATCACAGTTGTCATGTTCGCTGTGCGGGCAGAAAAAGATGGCGCTGATTTCTCCGCCGGCATGATTAAGCTCATCCAGCATTTTCTGGTGAATTCGATTGAGCGCATTGATCGAGAAATAGCCCCTGGCAATGCCCGACTGGTTGGTTATAACCACGACCCGGTAATCTTCCCGGCATAGCCTCGCAATTGCCTCGAGGCTGCCCGGTATGGCCGACCATTCGTCAGCCGACTTGATAAAGTGATCGGAATCATGGTTGATCACTCCGTCCCGGTCGAGGATGATGAGTTTCGATTTTTCCATTAACCGTATCCGCTTGCCAGGCCCTATTCACCTTGGCCGAATGTAGAGACCCGAACCCTGCCATGGATCATCCTGCTGCTTCTTTTCGAGATTTTCTCCATTTTTTCCCAGAACGCCTGGTTCAGGTCAAATTTGGCGGACACTGCATTGCCCATTAGCAGGATTAACAGGTCAGCGCATTCTTCCGCCAGTTCCTCGACCGGCCTTCCCTTGCTCACGCACGCGGAAATTTCACCCAGCTCCTCTGCCATGAGTGCAACCCGGTAGACCATGTCTTCACCCGCCTTGCTGCTAAAGTCGTGTTTGCGGTGAAAGGCCCGTATCTCCTGCATCATGGACTCGAACGAGTCGCGGTCGTTTTGTCCGGATTTTTCGGTTTTTTCGGTATCGCTCAAGATTCCACCCTTACCCGGGAAATGTCCCCCACCCGCAGGAAAAGCCCACGGATCTCGGACAGCAACGCCAGTCGGTTGCTACGTACAGCGGGATTTTCGTCCATGACCATTACCCTGTCGAAAAATGCATCCACAGGAGATCTCAGCCCCGCCAGGGCTTTCAGGCCCTTATCATAACTGCCACTGGAAAACTCCTTGCTGACCTGCTTGCGTAGCCCGGCAAGTGCCCCGGCCAAAGCAATCTCTTCTTTTTCGGTGGCAAGCTTCCGGTCGAATTTTGCAATATCGCCCGCGCCTGATTTTGCCAGGATATTGGCAATACGCTTGTTTGCCGATGCCAGTGAATCAGCAGCACCCTTGCGCTTGCTGAAGAACTGGTCAAGTGCTTTTACGCGAAGATAAAAATCCAGTGGGCGCGTCGGCCCGACTGCTGCTACTGCGGCATACACGTCGGTACCGTGGCCGAGGGACTGGAAGTACCCGCGTAGCCGTTCAATTGTGTAGTCAAACACCTGGGCCGAAACTTCCGGCCCCGTATTGATACCGTCAAACCCGGACTTGCTGTACAGCAGCAGTGCGTCATCTATCAACTTTCTGAGATCGAGATCAATTTTTCCCTCGATCAGAATTCGCAATACCCCGAGAGCAGCGCGCCTCAGGCCAAAAGGATCCTTGTCTCCGGTTGGGATTTCGCCACAGGCGAATATGCCAGTCAGGATGTCGATACGATCCGCGATCGCAACACTTTGTGCTACGCCGCCGACGGGCAGTCTGTCTCCGGAAAACCTGGGCAGATAGTGCCCATCAATAGCGTCCGCGACGGCTCGATCAAGGCCCTGGTTAATAGCGTAATAGCGCCCTATAACCCCCTGCAAATCCGGAAACTCGCCAACCATATCTGTAACCAGGTCGGTCTTGCAAAGTCGTGCCGCTTCGGCGGCATGCTGCTGGTCCACAGCCAACCGCCTGGCAATTCTTTTCGACAGCTTTTCCAGTCGCATGGTGCGGTCGTAAATGGATCCGAGGCGAAAGTGGAACAATACGCCCCTGAGTTCTTCGATGCGTTCCTCCAGGTTCTTTTTCTGGTCAGTGTTCCAGAAAAATTCCGCGTCCGACAATCTCGCCCGCAATACTCTCTCGTTACCCTGGCGGACCCGCTTGGGTGATTTGCTCTTTATATTGCTGACCGCGATGAACATCGGCATCGGCCTGCCCTTGTCACTGGTTATTGAAAAGTACTTCTGGTGGTCTTCCATGGTTGACACCAGGACTTCCCTTGGCAGCTTGAGATATTTCTCCTCAAACGACCCCAGCAGTGAAACCGGCCATTCCACAAGCCCGGTAACCTCGTCAAGCAACGATGGGGCAATCAGGGCCCTGCCCCCTTCCTTGCGAGCCAGCCTGTTAACCTGCTTTTCGATGAGACTGCGCCGGGTATCATAGTCGGCAAGAACATATCCACTTGTTTTTAACGTACTGACATAACGATCCGCCGATGGCACCCTGAGCATGTCCGGGCAGTGAAACCGGTGGCCCCGGGTAAAGCGGTTGGATTTCAGGCCGAGCACTTCTGTTTTCACCAGGTCACTGCCGTACAGGGCCAGCAGCCAGTGTACCGGTCGAACGAATTCTTCCTCGGAATCTCCCCAGCGCATTCGCCTGGGAATGGGCAAACCCTTCACACTCGCCGCCAGGCATTCTTTCATGATCGCCTGGAGCCGCTCGCCTTTCACCTTGCGCTGGTAAGTTAGCCAGCTGCCCTTCTCCGTTACCGTTTTCCTGAGTTTGCTGACACTGACGCCACAGGATCGTGCGAAACCTTCTGCAGCCGGGGTGGGATTCCCGGATGAATCGAAAGCAGCCTGGATGGCCGGACCCCGTTTATCTTCGACCTGGTCGGGCTGTTTTGGCAAGACCCCCTGCACCCAGACTGCCAGGCGACGAGGCGTTGCATAGTTTTTAAACCGGCCCGGGGCATCCTCTACAACTCCGGCTTCAACAAGGCCGCCATAAAGTGATGCGGCAAATGATTCTGAAAGTGCGCGCAGCGCTTTGGGAGGAAGTTCCTCGGTACCAATTTCTATCAACAGGTTTCTTCTCCTGCCAACGCTTCTCCTTGGCTGGGCCATTATTTGCTGCTCCGCGACCCGGCTTTGACCTGCTTGCTGGCACCCCTGGGAAATCCCAGCAACTCGCGGCTTTGGTAATAACCCTGCGCAACACCCCGGGACAGGTTACGGACCCTCGCGATATAGCGAGCCCTTTCGGTGACCCCGATGGCATGCCTGGCATCGAGCAGGTTAAAGGTGTGTGAAGCGGTCAGGACCTGTTCATAGGCAGGCAAAGGCAATTTTTTCTCGAGCAGCTGGCCAGCGATTTTTTCAGCCGAATTGAATATGGCAAAGAGGCTGTCTACATCTGCATGTTCGAAGTTATAGGCTGACTGTTCAATTTCATTTTGCAGGTACAGGTCTCCATAGGTATACCTGGCAGCACCCTGCCTGCCGTCGGTCCAGACCAGATCATAGATGGAGTCCACCCCCTGCAGGTACATAGCGATTCGTTCCAGGCCATATGTGATTTCCCCGGTTACCGGCCTGCAGTCGAGCCCGCCAACTTGCTGGAAATAGGTAAACTGTGACACCTCCATACCATTCAGCCAGATCTCCCAGCCAAGGCCCCACGCCCCCAGGGTCGGTGATTCCCAGTCATCCTCGACAAACCGTACATCATCTTTCAGCAAATCGAGCCCCAGGCTCGACAATGACCCCAGGTACAGGTCCTGGAAATTTAGCGGGGACGGCTTCAAAACCACCTGGAACTGAAAATAGTGCTGGAGCCGGTTGGGATTTTCTCCATAGCGGCCGTCGGTGGGCCGCCGTGACGGCTGGACATAGGCGGCCCTGATTGGTTCGGGGCCCACCGCAGCAAGAAAGGTGGCGGGGTGAAAGGTTCCGGCACCAACCTCCATGTCATAGGGCTGCAACACGATACAGCCCTGGTTTGCCCAGTATTGCTGCAGCGTCATGATCAGTTGCTGAAACGTAATCATAAATTTTTGAATAAAATCTTTCGATTGTTCATATAAAAATCCGGGACCCGAATCATCCCGGGTCGAGGGAATCAGCCCAGCTCACTGGTGAGAAAATCCAGCGCCCCGAGTCTATCGCCTTTTAACTCAATTCGCATTATCGGCAGGTGCTTTTCTTCGATAACGGCAAAATCCCCGTCGGCCTGGGCCCGGTGTAACTCGTGAAACCCGTAATGCCGGCCTGGAATCGCCAGCTCACCGGCATCCGTGTCCACGATCTGCATGAAACAACCTGACTGTGGCCCTCCCTTGTGAAGTTGTCCGGTGGAATGCAGGTAGCGCGGTCCAAATCCACAGGTTGTCGGTTTGTCGAGCCGGGTCGACAGCGTCTGCCTGAGTATTTCCAGGCGGGTTGCGTTGTCATCATTTATCGGCAGGTACGCGAGTATCCCGAAGTAATCGGATTTCGCTGCCACCCTGGCAAAATCGTCAAACAGTGCAGCTGTATCGTGCTTGTCCTGATACTCGGCCGCGCCCAGCAATGGGCAGGATATCGAGTACTGCGGCATATCCAGCACTGTTTCGAATATGCCGAATGTACCGGACTCGATGATGTGCCGGGTTTTCACCTTGGCCAGTTCCACATCGGGCTGGTCGAAAGGATTTACCTTGATAATGGCGGCCGCCAGCGCTGTGGCCATCTCCCAGCGCAGGAACTCACTGCCGAGATCAAGGGCATCGTGCATATGGAGGTTGACTCGGGGAATTGCCGCTGGTCCTGGATTATCTGCCGGCCGGACCGGGTTTTCGCCAAAACTGATGCTGGCAACGATACAGTCTTTAGCATAGTGCCCGGGATCTGGAGCAGGATTCACCAATGGAAGGATGCCCGTGCCATTTTTACCGGTGCTTTCGGCGACCAGCTGCTCAATCCATAGGGATAACTTCTGCACTGGCTGCGCAATATCCAGCACCAGCTTGTTTTTCCCGCGTAATGCGTTTTCGCCCATTAGCACAGCAAGATCCAGCACTTCGGCTTCTCCCTGCGGGGTACGGGTGGATTCTGCGAAGGACCTGAGACGCTCAAGAATTACCTCCAGGTCAACACCCATGAGGGCTGCCGGCACCAGGCCGAAATAACTGAGGACGGAATAACGCCCACCAATATCAGACGGGTTAATGAATGTTCGACGGAAACCATGCTCGACAGCCTGCTTCGACAGCCATGAACCGGCATCCGTGATCGCGATGAAGTGATCCCCGGGGTTCGCCAATTCCTGCGAAAATAATTGATGGAAATAGGCGAAAAGGTCGGCTGTTTCCAGGGTGGTGCCCGACTTGCTGGCAACAATTACCAGGGTAGACTGCGCATTGATATCGACTGCCCTGATCTGCGCGGGGGATGTGGTATCGAGCATCAATAGCCGCGGATAACCCGGGCTTGCTGCCAAACACCGACGAGATAACCTCAGGGAGCGAGGCTGGAACCACCCATGCCCAGCAGTAGCAGGGTGTCAAAATGATGCCTGCCAGCCAGTCTGTCCGCCCACGCTGTGAGCTCTGTGCAGTTGCGCTGCATGAATGAAACTGCATCGAGCCACCCCATACGCTGCCGCACAGGCTCATCGTTACCTGCCTCGGGCCAGAGAGAGACGTCGCGCTGCCATAAGCGCTGTACCATTCCTGTGTATTGGTTTTTTCACCTGCCCTCTCAACGATGCCTGTATACCCGAATCGAATTCCCCTCTCACTATGGGATTCCCCTCGCTGCCAGTTCGCCGGAAAATCGCTGCAACAATTCCGGGCTGTCATTCCAGTTTTTCAGAAATCGCCTGCGGTCCCGCAAAATTGCACGGGCATGCAGGAAACCGGATTCATGCTTGCGTGAGGCATCGAGGTCGATCAGAACCAGGTCACCATTACGTACCAGGATGTTGGTGGCCTTCATATCACCATGGGACATGCCGGTATTGAGTAATACCTCGAATGTCACCGCCACTTTATCGACAATTTCTCCAATCACTTTATCGTCCTGCTCGCGGCCAAGGTAATCAAGCAACATCTCGTTATCGACAAATCGGCTTATATACCACGATTGTCCGCAAAACGGACCCCACACGGATTCAACCACAGCGACTGGTTCGGCTACAGCCAATCCGGCCTGGGCAAAAAGCCTCGCCATTTTCAGGCAGTTGGCAGCCCGGCTGGTCTGGAAATTTCGACGCAGCAAGTGCCAGATATTCTTGGTGTTGTATCGCTTGAACACCAGTGGCCCGTTACCAGCGTCGAAGACGTTCAGTGTCGTGGTAGCGTCGTCCTTGATCAGCCGGGCGTCTGGCAGTTCCCGGTTTTCGAGCTGACTGCACAGTTTATTGAATGCAATGCTGCCTGCATCCGGATTTGCATACCGAACCTTCAGCGCCATAACCAGGTCTAATTTAGGTTGGGAACCGGACGGGGTAGTTCGCTTCGGCTCTGGGCCCTGCGTTTTTCAGATTCGTAAAGGTTATCCCCCCTGGACTTGACCCGTCTCCAGAATATCTGGTCGCTGGTCAGCGCTTCCATCAGGGAGTTGGACCTGTATACCTTCATGAAACGGAAAAGATCCCTGATAGTAAGGCCAACATCCCTGCTGGAAAAATACAGCCCGGCAATATCCTTTACCACCCATCGGGTCGGGGTTCGCTTGCGGATTTGCATCCTGTGCAGGTCGATAACATATAGCTGGGATTTTTCGGTATCCGGTTTGCCATCGGTGTAACCGCGCTTCAACAGGAAGTGGCATAAATAAAAATCACGATGATTGGCCCCGCTGTTATGTATATCCCGGGCAATCTGTGCTGTATGGGTAATCAACCAGCGCTTGAACCTGATTTCGTCCGGTGTTCGCGGCGGATTCACAAGCCAGTCGTCACACAACTCTTCAAGACTGATGGTATCCATAATCTCGTCTGTGAGAATAAAAGACCTGCGTTTTGCCGGATTGCCGCCCACTGTGCCATAGCCGACGGCAGTCAGGGTTTTTATGCCGAGCCGATTCAAATGGTGGATGCCATGCCATTCATTCATCGCGCCAAGAACCGGCATACGGAAATAAAGGATATTTTTGATGATTTCCTGCCAGCCAACACCGGTATGGGTTTTCAGGTAATAGGATTTTTTATCCATATCGAACCGCACCGTGCGGCGACCGGGTGCCTTGCGCACTTCCTCGCCTTTCAGCGCCATAATCTGTTCGAAAGCCGGACCATCATCGAGCGCATCCTGTAATTCCCGCCGCATGTATAAATGCGCGTCATCTACTTCCCTGGTGGTATGTTTTTCTACGCCGTTTTTCTTGTTTTCCACCCAGTTTTCGATAAGGTCCGACACCGTCTGTGGCATCCGGTACAAATCCGGATTCTTACCATAGATGATTCCATTGCTGTGCCATTTCGCCCGGTCGTCAGAGTTCATCATGGTGTGAAGTTTTTCGTTGAGCTCCTTTTGCTCGAATGGGGACTTGAGAACCATGCCCGCATCCGCCCTGGAAATATGCGGTGCGAATCCGCAAACATCCGTGGGCCAGTACCGGCAGCCCGGCAGCTATGGCTTCAATCAGAACAGTTCCGGCGGTTTCGCTATAGGCTGGATGGATCAGCAGGTCGCCTGCAGTCATGATTTCCAGGATATCATCCCGTCCCCCCATAAATCGGACATGTCCCGCCAGCTTGTGCCTGGCCACCAGACGCTGGAACGAGGCTTCAGTATCCTGGCCAACCACCAGCAGCCTGGTTTTGTGCTTTAGCTCCTCGGGCAGCGCTGCCACTGCCTTTATGGCCCGGTCCAGCCCCTTGGTCTTGAAACCGGAACCGATAAACAGCAGCATCAGTTGATCTTCCCCAACACCAAGTTCCCGGCGTTTTCGCTTTCGCACCTGCCCTGGAGAGTCATTCAGTTTTCGCCCGATGTCGAGGGTTGGCGGCAATAGCTTGAAGCGGTTCTCTGGGGTTCCGTAGTGCTGCTGGTACACCCCTTTCTCGCGCTCTGAAAGGGACAGGATCGTGGTTGTTGATCGAACTTCGAATACCGCACGTTCAAAGGAGTAAAAATTATGGTATCGCGGAGTCAGCCGATATAGCGGGCCGTATCTTGGTACTGCCCTGGCGATGTAGCAGTAATCTGCGCCGTAGTAAATATCCAGCCCGGGCATCTTGTTAAAACCAATAATCGCATCAAACTCCTTGAGGGCGACATTGTGCTTGAACTGGTTGTAAAACGAAGCATTCTGGGTGTGGTTGGCCAGGGGAAGGACGCTGAGCACATTGATGTTGATTCCCTGTGGTTGCTCGCCCTGCCATTCGGAAACATAGACATGGAGCTCGTGGCCACGCCTGTGGCATTCCTGCAATACCCTGAGGAAGTCCCGGGACAACCCGGAATAGGGGAAATACTTGAACAGGCAGAATGCGAGTTTCATCGATCAAACATGTCCGCTACGGTATATATTTCGACTAACCATTCTGTGCGTCTAGTCTGTGCGTCTAGTCTGTGCATGTAGTCTGTGCATGTAGTTCGCTGCATTTATTTCGCCGCATTCAGTTCTGTGAATTCAGTTTCTGCTCCCACTGGAACGCGGATTTGCAGATTGTTTCAAGATCATTGTACTTCGGTTCCCAGTTGAATAATTGCTTTATTTTACTGCAATCGGCAACCAGTTCAGGTGGATCGCCTGCCCTGCGGGGATTCCTGGTGCACGGTAAAATCCACTTCGCTTACGGCTTTTACACAATCCACAACTTCCCGTACGCTGTAGCCGTGCCCATAGCCGCAATTCACGGCTACGCTTTGGCCACCATTATCAAGGTAACCAAGGGCATCAAGATGCGCTGATGCGAGATCATCGACATGGATGTAATCGCGAATGCATGTCCCATCCCGGGGTATCGTAGTCATCGCCAA
>PVMK01114601.1_pt1 | contig 16414 bp, 18 predicted proteins | sample 1853481 | NCBI WGS metagenome assembly PVMK01 (sample SAMN08533507, study PRJNA380276) | Marine sediment metagenome, whole genome shotgun sequencing project.
TTTGATGATGTATTTTACACTGGGGATATTTGTACCGAGATAGAGGGTTTCTCACCGGTGCCAAAATTCCAAAATGTAAAACATTAATCACTGAATGTACTTTTGGTCTTCCTGAATTCGTGTTTCCAAAATTAGATGAAATAAAAAAACAAGTCAATGAACTAATCTCTGAACTTACTCAAAGGGAGTACCTGTAATTTTAATGGGGTATCAGTTAGGAAAAGCTCAAACCATTACTCAACTCTTTGGTCATTGGAGCCCTCTGTATTTTCATGATTCTGTAAAGCAGATGAACGATCTGCATCAACAACTTGGTGTATCTTTGATGGATGGAATGGGTCATTCTGAGGCTCAAAATAATGGATTACTGGATAAAAAACCTTGGATTATGATTGCACCTCTGATGTCTGAGAAAAACCCATTCCTCAAAGAAATGAGAACAAAATATGGTGCAGTAACAATAGGATTTAGTGGATGGGCACAATCAACCAGATTTCCATTTGGTAGGAGAACTGACTATTCCATTGCTATGAGTGACCATTGTGATTTTAATGAACTAGTGGATATGGTACACTCAATCAGGAGCTGAGCAGGTCTACACCATTCATGGGTTTGTAGAAGAATTTGCTTCTCATTTAAGAAAAATCGGAATTAGTGCCCAACCACTACGTGAAAATTCCTTGGATGATTTTATTTAATTCAAAGTCTGAAATTATTTTTTGTGACACATAAGGGACAGATTCTAAACTTATCCATACGCTTAAGTTTGCTATCTGTGTGGAAGATGCATGGGAAAATCGTTGGGAGATTACAACATTGAAAAATCTTCTTCATCTGACATAAAGAACATCAAATGGACTCAAAAAAACCCAGTTGATACTGACAAATCAGAAAATAAAAAGAAAACAAGAAAAACTTCTCCTTTGAACATCATTTACGCTAATAAGACCAAAAAAGTCAAACCACCTGTAGAAAAAATTTTCAAAGTTAAAGATATTGTCCATTCTGAAAAATCAAAAAATAAAAAGAAAAAGTCAGATAAAAAATTTCATAACTCTTCTGCATCTAACTGTAAAATTGAGCAAGGATTTACAAGACCTGGAAGGTAAAAGGGAAAATCTTTTTTCTACAGTAGATAAACTCGTTAATACTTGGGAGAAAATTAGGGGTAAAATCAGTATTAATGTGTAGTTTTTTTTTTTTTAACATCGGATTTTTGTCTAAAAACACAGGAAAATAAAACAAATGTCTCACAGAAAGTCAATTCTTCACCATCTCAACATAGAGGATTCAGAAGAGTATGATTCTATAGCTGATTATGATTGCTGATTTTCAAAGAAAAATCCTAGCCAGAAATTTATTTTTTGATATGCTTTCTATTGTTCTTTATTTGTAAAATTTATCACAATCGCAATTTTCAACAAGACATGTTTCTGCATTTCTAATGTGATCATGTGAGAAATGCTTGCATTTTTCATTTTTTACAAATTCTTCTCAGAGCCTCTCTTTTAACAACTGATTGTGCAATTAGGTTTGCCTTGTCTTTTGAATATCCTTTTTTATCCATGTAGAAATGAACAACTCTGTTGTACAATAAATCAGGATTGAACTGCTTTTCTAGCATGGGATTTCTGTACTAAATACAGCTTTATTCTATTAAAGCATCATGCAGATATTCTGATTTTAAAATTTTAGATAAATTCTTACTATTTTTTGAATCATTGTTTAAGTAATGGGATAAATTCACTCTATCCATGTGTGAGACTCTTGATGAAATACATGAAGCTCAACTGGCTGTAGTAATTGCAAAAATGAGAAAAGAAAAAACAGAAAAACTAGAAGTTATTGCACAATAATTATTGTAATACTAATCCTATATCCATAAGATTTGAATGAGTCAATCCTGTAATTATACTGCTTTTTTGTTTTTGAAAAAACCTGCCAGAATCACTATTTATTAAAAATTCCTTTAGTATTGATGGTTCTATTTTGATATTCTCTGTAATTGCTCCTGCAAAAAGCGTGTTTCCATCTATTCCGTCAGTTCCCATTGCTGCAATAACTAGCTTGTTTGCCTTTTGAGTGTTTTTTAAAATTCTTAAAACCAATTCTTGGTTTCGCCCGCCAGATCCTTTCCCTCTCACCTCTACTGTAGTTTCACCTCCAAAAATCAAACAGTTTTTTTGTTCTTCTGGAATATTTTTAATAATAATTCTCACAGCATCTTTGATATCTCCAAAAACCTCTATTCTCTTTACTTTGTATCCTAGCTCTTCTGCCTTTATCTCCATAGCTTGTATACAATCATTGTTGTTTGCAATAATGATATTTTTTATTTTTTCTTTTTTTGGGGTTTCAGGTATCTGTTCGTTTACCCCATCTCTTAATACCTGAAGTACCTCTAGTGGAATTCTCAGTTTTAGTTTGTATTTTTTTATAATCTCTAATGCATCTGCAAATGTTGTGTTATCCATGTAAGTAATGCCTGATGCTATTGCTGATAGATCATCGCCTTCCACATCTGACATTACAAGAGATATTCCATGACATTTTAGATTCGCAACTAATTTTCCACCCTTTATCTTTGATAGATGTTTTCTGACGCAATTAAATTCTTGAATCGTGGCACCAGACTTTAGCAAAAGATCAGTTACGTGGATTTTATCGTTTAGAGTTATTTTATCAGGAAGTGCAAGAAGAGCCGATGATCCTCCTGAAACTAGAAAAATGACTAGTTCCTCTTTTTTTCTATTTTGAAGAAATTTTATCACCTCTTTTGCAGCCTTTACACTTATTTGGTCAGGCTTTGGATGACCAGCATTGAAAATTTGAAACTTTTTACCTTTAATTTTTGATCTTGAACCCTTTGGGATGACCACTACTCCTGCCTTTATTGGAATTATTGCATTGACGGCACTGGTCATAGAATCTGCTGCCTTTCCAAAGGCTACTGTGTAGATGTTTGAGAATCTATCAAGTTTCAGGCTTTCTCCTGCAACTATGATCTCATTTTGATGTAGGAATTTTGGTAAAATGTTCTCTGGCATTGCACCTTCAAGTCCGGATTCTAAAATTTCCAGAGTATCCTTTTTCTTTTGGGATGTTGCAAGTTCATTGAAATTTTGAATCATCATACGAAATGGATTCATTCTGTAAGATATAATAATCATCAAGGATGCCTTTCAGACATGTACACAGTACGTATTCCAAAGGTTATCAAATTTGGGGAAAACGCACTAGGTGAAACAGAATATCCAAAAAATGCACTCGTTGTAACTACTGCTTCTCCAGAACTTTCTGGAAAGTGGCTAGATAAAATGGGCATTCAGGATTACATGCTATATGATAAAGTAACTCCTGAACCATCAATCAATGATGTTACTGCTTTGATTTCAGAATTCAAAAGTAAGGCTCCTTCAGCCTTAATTGGATTGGGAGGAGGAAGCTCGATGGATGTTGTAAAATACGCTGGCCAAGATTTTGGTGTAGAAAAGATTTTGATCCCAACTACATTTGGAACTGGGGCAGAAATGACAACCTATTGTGTTTTGAAATTTGATGGCAAAAAGAAACTTCTTCGAGAAGATAGATTCCTTGCTGACATGGCTGTAGTGGATTCATACTTTATGGATGGAACTCCACAACAAGTACTTAATAATTCAGTTTGTGATGCATGTGCTCAAGCAACTGAAGGATATGATAGTAAACTTGGAAATGATTTGACAAGAACATTGTGTAAACAGGCATTTGAGATACTTCATGATGCAATAATGAATGATAAACCCGAAAACTATCCATATGGTTCAATGTTATCTGGTATGGGCTTTGGTAATTGTTCAACCACATTGGGTCATGCATTATCATATGTTTTCTCAAATGAAGGAGTACCTCACGGATTTTCCTTGTCCTCTTGTACCACTGTAGCGCACAAACATAACAAATCAATCTTCTATGATAGATTCAAAGAAGCCATGGGAAAACTTGGCTTTGACAAATTGGATCTTAAAGCAGATGTTTCTGAAGCTGCTGATTTAGTAATGACTGACAAAGGACATTTAGACCCAAATCCAATTCCAATATCCAAAGAAGATGTCATGAAATGTCTAGAAGATATCAAAACAAATAATCTGTAAAAAATTCACATATTTTTTATATTTTTTCTATTTTATTGAAAAAACTCTGAGTTGCCACCATACTTATTTATCCTAACACATTGACCTAATGATAAGTGACTCAAAATAAACTCAAATTTGGTATTCAAAATGGGTTAAATGTTGCAAGAGCAGGTTATACTGAAGATCAGATTTTAACTGCTTGTATTCTTGCTGACAAAACAGGATATGATTCTATTTTCTATATGGACCACACAAACGTTCCTCAATGGAAAAATGCCATTGTACTAGATCCTTGGGTTATGTTATCAGCTATTGCAGCAGTCACAAGTAATGTTGAATTGGGGACTTGTGTTACAGATGCAATTAGACGTCATCCATCAAATATAGCGTTAGCTACAATTACTTTGGATAGGATTTCTAAAGGAAGGGCAATTTTAGGAATTGGTGCTGGGGAAGCTCAGAATCTAAAAGAGTTTTGTATTCCATTTGAAAAACCTGTTTCAAAATGGGCAGAACAAATTGAACTAATCAAAACTTTGTATGCTTCTACTCCTGATAACACTGTAAGTTATGACGGTAAATACTATAAACTAGAAGGCGCATGTCTACAAGCTCCTCCAATTAGAAAACCTCATCCACCAACATACATGGCATCAGGTGGAAAGCGCACATTGGAACTGACAGGAAAATTAGGAGAGGGTTGGCTACCAATTGGCTATACTCCAGTATTGTTTGAAGATCATAAAAAACAAATTGAGGCAGCAATGGACAAGCACAACAGAACACAAGAAGAAAAAGATAATTTCCAATTTGCACTTGATATTGATGTTTACTTTTCTGAAGATGCAGAAGAGTCTTGGGCAAAAATGAAGGAAGCAGTTAAAGTAAGTTTGTTTAAACCTGAAATACTTAGAGTACACGGCTTAAAAGAAATCGAGGGATTTGATTTTGTAAAATACTTTACAGAATATTCAATGTCTGATCAAAGTTGGATTGTAAAAATGAGAGAAGCTGCAACAAAAATGCCTGACGCAGTTGCTCGCTCATCAACTGCTATTGGTACTCCAGATGATATGATTCCAATCTTTGAGAAATTCATGAATGCAGGGGTTAATCACTTTGTAATTAGATTCTGGGGCAAAAATTACTTTGGATCCATTGACAAGTTTGCCTCCCATGTGATGCCTCACCTAAGAGAAAAAGCCAAACAATAGATATTTTTTCTAATAAAATACAGAAAATCATTTACCATACCAACACCAAGTAATTACAATGGATGAAGAACTTCCTGAAACAGTGAAAAAATGTTTCAAAATACTAGAGGAAAATATTGAGATTTTATCAAACATAGAAATTGATTTGGAAGATGAAAAGGAAGATGAAATTATGCCTGATATGAAACTTCATCAACTCTTTGATATGACTGAAGATGTTTCAAAATCTTCAAAAATTAAACGAGCTGAATTTAATCTGGTTAGAAGACAAGCAGAAGACTTTTTGTAATAAAATCAAGATTTGTGTGGCCTGGTTCTGTTTTTCATCTTTGCTCTGCCTTTTAATTTAGCGTATGCCTTGACTTTACGTTTTATTTTCTGTCTTTCTAATCTTTTTCTTGTTCGCTCGGAAGATTTTGTGGTGTTTTGATAAACTTTTACTTTACTTCCATCTTTTAGCATTGTTGATTTTCCTTTGAATCTTTTCTCTACATCTTGACATTTTTTATAATGTTTTTTTAAACAAAAAAATATCCTTTGGGTATCTTTTTGAGTCTCTGTTATCTCTTTTGATTTTTTTAAATCATTTATGATGTTTCGTAATAACCCCTTATCGATATCCGTAATTCTATGAATTTCTCTAAACCAGATAAATTTGGATTCAGCACCCCATTCTTCTAGCAGTTGAAGTACTTTTCTAGTAGATTCTGCTCTATCTTTTTCTCTTTCATCCAATGTATGTTTTCTCTATTCTCACATATTTTAGGAATTGCAATTAATACAAATTTATGAAGATCAAAGTCAAATTTTAGAACGTAATTTTTTTTCTTTTTTTAGGATACTCTGTTATGGCTAAAAAACTAAAAACAGAATGTAATGAATTTTATTGTAAAGTTTTAGAAATTAAAAAATTAGCAAAACCAATAGATGATGACGATTAAATTCATTTTTTATAACTTTTTTTCATATCCTTTAATCTTGATTTAATAACTTTGGTAGATTGTTTTTGATTATTTTCCATTTTAGCCGAAATATTATCCATTTTCTTGATAATTTTTGATTGGTCTGATGTGGAATTTGATTTTAGTAGTTTTTGTTTTAATTTTTTTAATTCAAATGAATATATCCTAAATTCATTTTTGAGCTCATCTAGGTAAGGATCATCTAATTCTTTATCTCTATATCTCTTCATTATAGAGAGTTTTGAGCTTTGGATTTATAATATTATTTAATAAAAATGAATTATTGCAACTAGTTGGAATCTTACAGATAAAATCTTATGATAAAATCAAAGAATTCCTTCATCAGGAACACGTTGGTAGAATCTCTACCATTGATGTAAATGGATATCCGCAAATTATTCCTATGAATTTTGTTTTCGTAAATGATGCAGTATACATGCACTCTCATCCACGAGGTGAAAAGATTGAAATTTCAAAAGAAACGATAAGGTTGGTTTTGAAGTAGATAGAGAACTAGAATTTCTTCCATCTTATTTTGAGGATCCAAAAAATGCATCTCTTGCTGACACTTTGTACATTAGCATTGTTATGAAAGGCATCGCATCATTGGTAACAGACAAAGAAGAAAAAACATTGGCACTAAATGGCCTCATGAAAAAATATCAACCTGAAGGTGGCTATGTTCCAATTAATTCTGATATGAGAGTTTTGGATGGTGTGACAGTTTTCAAAATAACTCCTAAAATTCTTCATGGAAAATATAAAATTGGACAACACATTTCCCCTCCTGATCGACTTGATTTGGCCCAAAAAATATTGAAAAAAAATTCACCTACAGCCAAAAGAACTCTAAAAATCATGGGTTTTGAAATTACTGATAAGGGATTAGAAATGATTGATGAGCCCATTTGGTAATTCCCCAAAATAATTTCAAATTACTCCTTTTTCAATAACTCCAAATAATTTTCCATTGACTTGAGGGTGTTTAATCTGTATTCGTTAGCTATAAGTTCAGTTTCGAACTATTGTCATTGTTGCAACAAGTTCAAAAATTCGACCTACATTCTGAATTTACCCCTACAGGTGATCAACCACAAGCAATTGATGCTTTGGTTAAAGGTGTAGAAAAAGGACAAGTCCAGACATTAATCGGTGTAACTGGTAGCGGCAAGACTTTCTCAGTAGCTAATGTGATTGCAAGAACTGGAAAAAATACCTTGGTTATTTCACACAACAAAACTCTGGCAGCTCAGTTATATTCAGAATTAAAACAATTTTTTCCAAAGATTAACGTAGGCTATTTCGTATCCTATTATGATTACTATCAACCAGAAAGCTATCTTCCACAAACTGATACTTACATTGAAAAAGATACTCAGATAAATGAAAAAATTGAAAAACTGAGGCTAGAGGCTACTGCAATGCTTCTTTCTGGAGAGCCTACAATTATTGTTTCAACTGTGTCCTGCATCTATTCACTGGGAAATCCTAAAGACTGGGGAGATCTTGCCATTACGATAAATTCTGGAGCAGAAATTAAGAGAAATGAAATCATCAAAAAATTAATTGATGCCAGATATGAAAGAAACGATGTAGAGGTTGCACCTGGAAACTTTCGAGTAAAAGGTGACACAATCGATATTGTCCCTGCATACTCTGAGGACATTGTGAGAATTTCTTTGTTTGGTGATGAAATAGAGAAAATTACTCTGCTTGATCATATTTCTCTCAAAGAGAAACGTAAAGTTTCCCAGATGAAAATTTTTCCTGCAAAACATTATCTTATTTCTAAAGATGCTAGGGAAAATGCTGTAAACTCAATTAAAGATGAGCTAGAAACACGATTACCAGAATTAAATGAGTTAGAAAAACAAAGATTGGAGATGAGAACGAAATATGATTTAGAAATGATTGAAGAATTAGGATATTGTTCTGGAATAGAAAACTATTCGAGACATTTTGATGGAAGAAAACCTGGAGAAAAAGCATTTTGTTTGATGGATTTTTTTGGAGATGATTTTTTGCTAGTTATTGATGAATCTCATGTTACATTACCACAACTTCATGGAATGTACAAAGGTGATCATTCCAGGAAAAATGAACTTATTACATATGGATTTAGGCTTCCAAGTGCATACGATAATAGACCATTAAAATTTGAAGAGTTTGAAGAGTACATAAAAAATACAATGTTTGTATCTGCAACTCCTGGAGAATATGAAAAAAAAATTTCACATCAAATTGCAGAACAACTTGTTAGACCAACTGGCTTGCTAGATCCTTCTGTCGAAATAAGACCCACAAAAGATCAGATGGATGATTTAATTGAAGAAATAGGTAAAAGAACCTCAAGAAATGAGCGAGTTTTAGTCACAACTCTCACAAAGCGTATGGCTGAAGATTTGGCAGAATACCTCTCCAAAAAACAAGTTCGTGTACGCTATATGCACTCAGAAATTGAAGGACTTCAGAGAACTGAGATAATAAGGCAGTTAAGGCTGGGTGAATTTGATGTATTGGTTGGAATTAATCTGCTAAGAGAAGGTTTGGATATTCCAGAAGTTTCTTTGGTTGCAATCTTGGATGCTGATAAAGAAGGATTTTTAAGAAACTTTACTAGTTTAATTCAAACATTTGGTCGTGCTTCACGAAACGTAAATGGTTCTGTAATAATGTATGCAGACCGTACAACAGACTCTATGAGACGTGCAATAAACGAAACCAAAAGACGTCAAGAAAAACAAATTCTTTACAACAAAGAACACAACATCACTCCTCAAACAATAATTAAATCCGTTCCTGATCAAGTTACAATATTAGATGAATCTAAATTAAAATCTACTCATGATTTGACTGCTGATATGATTGATTTAGAAGCTCAAATGAAAAAATATTCCGAGGAATTAGACTTTGAGCGAGCAATTGAATGTAGAGATAGAATAAAAAGAATAGAACAGGAGATTAAATTTAAAGATGGTAGAAAATAAATTAAAAATTCGTGGGGCAAGGCATCATAATTTAAAAAATATTGATGTTGATATTCCTAAAAATAAATTAGTAGTAATTAGTGGATTATCTGGCTCTGGAAAGTCTACATTGGCATTTGATACAATTTATGCTGAAGGCCAAAGACGATACGTTGAATCTCTTTCAGCATATGCCAGACAGTTCTTAGACATGATGGATAAACCAGATGTTGACTCCATTGAAGGATTGTCTCCTGCAATTTCTATCCAACAAAAAACTACTAGTAAAAACCCTCGTTCAACGGTTGGTACCACTACTGAAATCTATGACTATATGAGATTACTTTTTGCACGAATTGGAATTCCATACTGTACAAACTGTAGCAGAAAAATTTCTAGCCAATCAATTGAGACAATAAGTGATTCTGTTCTCAAAGATTTTAATGGACAAAAAATTCTAATTTTATCTCCCATAATTCAGAGAAAGAAAGGAACTTATGAAAAATTATTTGAGCAGATAAAAAAAGACGGATATTCTAGAATACGCCTAAATGGTGAAATTTTGAGCCTGGATGAAGAAATTCCTCCACTTGATAGGCAAAAATGGCATAATATCGAGATTGTTGTAGATAGAATCCAGGCTGAAAAATCAGAAAGATCAAGGCTATTTGAAGCAATTCAAACTGCGATAAAAGCTTCAAAAGGAGATGTAATGATTTCCTCTGAGAAAGGAGAAAAAATTTTCTCTCAAAATAACGCATGTCCTTATTGTGGATTAACAATTGGTGAACTGGAACCTAGAACCTTTTCCTTTAATTCCCCATTTGGAATGTGCAAGGGTTGTAACGGCCTTGGTGTAAAAATGGAATTTGATGCCGATTTAGTAATTCCAGACAAAAGTAAATCTATCTTGGATGGAGCAATTGTTCCTTGGAGTGGGCGTTTTTCTTCCTTTAGAAGACAAGCACTTAGGGCAGTAGGAAAAAAATTTGGATTTGATCTGATGACTCCTATTTCAAAAATAAAACCAAAACATCTCAAAATAATTTTGCATGGGTCTGATGATATGATTGATTTTAATTATCGTTCTAAATCTGGAGACTCATCCTGGCAATACACTAATGCCTTTGAAGGAGTTCTTGACAACCTCCAACGAGTTTTTATGGAAACTGATTCTGAATCAAAGCGTGAATGGTTAAAGCAGTTTATGCGAGACACTCCATGTAACGTATGTGATGGAAGAAAACTAAAGCCAGAATCTTTGGCAGTCAAAATTAATGATAAAGGAATTATGGATATTTGTGACATGCCAATAGATCACTGCTATGATTTTTTTTCTACATTAACTCTTTCAGAAAACGAGCAATACATTGCACGAGACGTTTTAAAAGAAATCAAAGAAAGATTAGAATTTCTAATGAATGTGGGTTTGAACTATTTGACTTTGAATAGGTCAAGTGCGACATTGTCTGGAGGAGAATCACAAAGAATACGTTTGGCTACTCAAATAGGTTCAAATCTTACTGGGGTTTTGTATGTTTTAGATGAACCAACAATAGGTTTGCATCAACGAGATAATGAAAGACTCATTAAAACGCTAACAAAGCTACGAAATCTAGGAAATACTGTAATTGTAGTAGAGCATGACGAAGAAGTTATCCGAAAATCAGACTGGATTATAGACTTGGGTCCAGGTGCAGGCATTCATGGTGGAAGTGTTGTTTTTGAAGGAACTATTGATAAAATTCTCAATGGGCACAAATCAGTAACAGGAGATTATCTAAAGAAAAATTCAATTATAACACTAAAAGATAAAATCCGTAATCCTTCGGGATCATTAATTGTAAAGGGAGCTTCTAAAAATAATTTAAAAAACATTGAGGTCGAATTTCCTTTAGGGCTTTTTATATCAGTAACTGGGGTTTCTGGTTCTGGAAAATCTACTTTGATTAACGACATTTTGTTACAATCTCTGGAAAGTCATTTTACAAGATCAAATCTAAAACCTATTAGTCACGCTGAAATCACAGGGCTAGAAAATATTGATAAAGTAATTGCAATAGATCAATCCCCAATTGGCAGAACTCCTCGTTCTAATCCTGCAACATACATTGGTGTATTTACTCATATAAGAGAACTCTATTCAAACACAGAACTTTCAAAAGAACGTGGATATGCTCCTGGACAATTCTCTTTTAATGTGGCTGATGGTAGGTGTTTTGCTTGTGATGGTGACGGAGTAAAAAAAATTGAAATGCAATTTTTATCTGATGTTTATGTAAAATGTGATGAATGTAAAGGAAAACGATACAATTCAGAAACTCTTTCAGTTATGTTTAAAGGAAAAAATATTTCTGACATTCTGGGAATGACAGTTTATGAGGCTTTGAATTTTTTTGAGAATATTCCTGCAATTAAAAGAAAATTACAAACGATTTTTGATGTAGGGTTGGGGTATATCAAATTAGGACAATCATCAACCACGTTGTCTGGAGGAGAAGCCCAACGAGTAAAACTCGCAGCAGAACTATCAAAACGTGGAACTGGCAAAACTTTCTATATTCTTGATGAACCTACAACTGGGTTGCATTTTGCAGATGTACAAAAACTTCTTGATGTCCTAAACAGGCTGGTCAATCTTGGAAATACTGTGGTTGTAATTGAGCACAATATGGATGTCATTAAAAACTCTGATTGGATTATTGATCTTGGTCCTGAAGGTGGAGATGAGGGAGGAAGGGTGGTGGCCATAGGCACACCTGAAAAGATTGCTAAATCTCCAGGAAGTTATACTGGAAAATATCTTAAAAAAATAATCAAGAAATGACTTTTGAAATATCTCAAATTAGTATCCCCTCTAATCCTGGAATTTATTTGATGAAAGATTCTGAGCAAAAAATTATATACATTGGAAAAGCCAAAAATCTTAAAAATAGAGTAAAATCATATTTTTTGAAAAACCAAAATTTCAAAACACAAAAACTCGTTGAAAATATCTCAGATATTAAATTTGTTTTAACTGATAATGAAAGCGAAGCTTTTCTTTTAGAATCAAACATGATTAAAAAATACAGGCCACGATTTAATATCGAACTAAAGGATCAACAAAGGTATACTTATCTTAGAATCTCTGATGAAAAATACCCGCGATTGCTTGTTACGAGACGTACTAGAGATGGAAAATTTTTAGGCAAAGGAAAAATTTTTGGCCCCTTTACCCAGGGCAGTTCAAAATTATTAACTATTGGAACATTGAGAAAAGCTTTTCAAATTAGAATCTGTAATCAATTGCCAAAAAAAGTATGTCTAGAATATCATTTAGGTAATTGTGAAGGTCCATGTGAGTTTAAGGAAGCTCAAAAACAATATCCAAAACATATTGCTGCATTAGAAGAAGTACTTAAGGGAAAAAATCAAACAAAAATTTTTACTCAAAAATTAAAAGAAGAAATGAAACAAGCTGCTGATTTACAACAATTTGAACGCGCAAAAGAAATTCGCGACACTCTTATTCGATTGAATAGTCTTCAAACAAAACAAAAAATGGAATACATTGATAATTCTGATGAGGAATATTTTGGAACAGGTGAACAAGATCAAACTGTCACTGTGATGAACTTTAGGATGATTAATGGGGTTATCAGAGACAGTGACAAATTCTTTTTTGATCTTGTGGGTGATAATTCCTTTGCAAATTTCTTATTTCAATACTATTCTACGCACAAAATTCCAAAATTTGTCCTTGTAAGTGAGTTGCCTGATAATAAAGAACTCTTAGAATCATTGATGTCTGAGCAAGCAGGATTTTCAGTTCAGATACAATATCCACAAAGAGGAAAACGAAAAGATATCATTAATTTAATTTTAAAAAACATAAAACTAATTCACACAAAAGGGGGAGATCCTGGGTTAGTAGAACTCAAAGAGTTACTACATTTGACCATCATTCCCAAAATTATAGAGTGCTTTGATATTTCAAATCATGGTGAAGATTTTGCAGTAGGCTCTATGTCTAGGTTTGTTGATGGGATCCCAAACAAATCTGGCTACAGAAAATTCAAAATCAAAACAGTTTCTGGTAGAGATGACTTTGCAATGATTGCTGAGATCATAAAAAGAAGATACTTTAGATTACTTGAAGAGGATTCCCAATTGCCTGATTTGATTGTAATTGATGGTGGAAAGGGCCAACTAAATGCTGCTCTAAAATCATTACAATCACTTGGACTAAAAACACACTGTGTTTCATTGGCAAAAGAAAATGAAGAAGTTTTTGTTCCAAATCAAAAAAATCCAATTTTAATTCCCAAAAACAAAGCGTCCTTGAAAATATTACAATATGCCAGAGATGAAACACACCGATTTGGTGTAGCTTACAATAGAACTATACGCAAAAATCAGATAAAATAAGAAAAAAAGGAAAAAATTGCGGTCAGTTCACTTGAACGTCGCCAACCATCCATGGATGTACCATACAGAAATAATCATAGTTTCCTGCTTCTTCAAATGTGAATGCATATTGTGCACCACCTAAGACTAAGCTACTATCAAATACACCTGATGGGCCGTCTGCCGGAAGTCCGCCTGTCACTGTGTGTGCTGCAGTGTCTGAATTTGTCCATTCTACTGTGTCACCTGCATTAATTGTTACAGATGCTGGATTCCAACATTCGTTTGTTTCCTCACATCCTGGAACAGAAGTTCCTGATGGGATATCAACACTCACAGTTTGTGGTCCTGAGGCATCTTCCATCTCTTCGACTTCAGCTTCTACTTCCATCTCTTCGACTTCAGCTTCTACTTCCATCTCTTCGACTTCAGCTTTCACCTCTTTGCCTTCAGCTCGGTCTCTAACCTTTTGTGCTATGTCGCCAAAGGGATCCTCGTGCCATCGTTCTCTATTCAATTCTGCACCCAGTCCAGTATCTGATGTAATTGATCCTTGATCTGCGGCTGGTGCAAATTCTGCATCCTCTGGAAGATAACTTTCTTGGTTTATCGTTCCATAGGCAATTGCGGCACCCATCCCTATTACGCCTACAGCTATTCCAATGTAGACCATTGCTTTACTTACCATAATTGATCGATAGCATTTTACATACTAAATAAATCTAATCTTAATTATCACGTTCATAATTCTAAATTCTACTGTTTTTTAAAAAACTGAACATCATTGCCATCATCTCAACTATTTTTTGATATCCCTGTTAACCTATAATCTTTAAAGAAACTATAACAATTTCTTAAAACTTTTACAAATTTTTCATGATCGCTTTAATTCATTTTCTCAATTGTCAATGAAATTCAACAGGTATTTCTTTTATGATTCTAGTGCCATGTGATATGTAATATCGCATTGGGACTGTCACCAAATAACTCACGTTTTTGGTCTTAAGCCCCCTTGCATTATAGTATTTTTGAAGCTAAGTTTTCCTCATTATCTACAAGTTCATAATTGATTTTTAATTTTCTTTGATTCATTAATTGTGTGATGAAATGTATTCTTGTTTTAATTAATTCATCAGATGGTATTTCGTTTCTTGAAAACTGTTCAAACATTATTTTACTATCAATCTTTATTGTTACACTATCTTCGTTGTTGATGATGAATCTCCCAATTCCCCAAAATAGCCCAACATGCATCGAAATGTATTTTGATTGTAGAACTGAAACTATATTTCGATAAATATCTGGATGTTCTCTTTTTTGTTCTACGGTTGAATTATCTGTTTGAATTATCCATACAATTCTCCTTGAATTCCCATCAAAGAAAAAAGAATGATCCAATTGTCAACCAAAAAGGGGTTTTTTGTCTATATATTTTGAATCCAACCCTTATGATCTTAGATTGAAAGGTGTTATCATGCTTGAATCTCATGTATTTTTTTCGAAAATGGTTGATGAATTAGTAGAATTTTCAGAATATGATCCTGAATTAGCTGATGGAATTAAGTGGCTAGATGATCAGGCACAAAAAAAAGGAATCACATTTTATGATATGGTCTTTGAAGTTTTGTATAAACATGATGTAAACTCTAAAGCTAAAGACTGGTTAAAGACAAGAAACTAGAATCTATTTTCTCAAGTCTAAGGTTTTGTATTCACATCCTTCAGGACCACAATATTTTCCAACGTATACTGCCTTTGGTCTATACAATGCAGGTTTTGGTGCAGCTTCTGCGAATTTCTCCTCAATAATATGAGCTGCCCATCCAACAACGCGTGAAATTGCAAAAATTGGAGTGTTGAGATCCATCGGAATTTTTAGCATATAATAAAGTGAGGCACTATACAGGTCAACGTTTGGATAAATGTCTCTTCCCTTGCGCTCCTTCATTTCTGTAATAGTTGTCGCTTCTACTTTTTCTGTAATTTCATACCATGGATCACCAGTTTTTTCTGCAAGTTTACGTGATAGTTCTTTTAGAACTTGGGCCCTTGGGTCATATGTTTTGTAAACGGCATGACCCATTCCCATTATTCTTTCACCTTTTTCCATCTTTTCTTTAATCCACGGTTCAACTTTTTTGACATCTCCGATTTCTAAAAGCATTTTCATTACTTCGTAATTTGCTCCTCCATGCAGCTCTCCACTTAGTGCACCAATTGCAGCACTTGCAGCTGAATAAATGTGAGCTCTAGTTGATGCTACTTGTCGTGCAGTAAATGTAGATGCATTAAATGTATGATCAGCGTGTAAAATTAAACAAACATCAAAGATTTTTTCAATTTCTGGATCTGGTTTTTCCCCAAACATCATATACAAAAAATTCCCTGCATGATCTAATGATGGATCAGGATCAATAACTGGAAGACCATTTCTTATTCTATGCCAACTAGCAACTATGGTTGCAGTTTTTGAAATTAAGTTAATTGCCTTGTCATAACTTGATTCTTTTGTAGAAAACTCCTCATCATAATATCCTGCTAGTGCAGAAACAAAGGCTTGTAACATATCCATTGGGTCTGCATCTTTTCTCCAATTACCCATATTGGCCTGCATTTGTTTTGGAACAAATCTTGCTTCTACTAGTTTGGTCTTAAATTCCTGTAATTGCTCTTTTGTTGGCAGTGCATCATGTAATAGTAAATACGCTGTCTCCTCAAATGATGAGTTTTTTGTTAAATCAAGTATATCATAACCTCGGTAAATCAGC
>PVMK01126248.1_pt1 | contig 16411 bp, 17 predicted proteins | sample 1853481 | NCBI WGS metagenome assembly PVMK01 (sample SAMN08533507, study PRJNA380276) | Marine sediment metagenome, whole genome shotgun sequencing project.
CTCTACCCTCGAAACAATGTGAGAGGGTAGAGAGAGTTGGAAAAATGCCGAATTCTTACAACCCCTGATAAATAGTAAATGGCTACCCGGTGTTGATCCAGGTGGCCATCGTTTTGTGGATTAAAGAGCTTCCTAAATGTCTCTATCAACAAGAAGCTTGTTTTCTTCTCAGAAGTCGTGACTTATGAGAAAAGCCCCCGATCCGAAGATTGAGGGCTTTCGTGTTTTATAAATGGTCCAATATAAGAGCGACTCGACCATAACGGATAGGCCATGCTTATATCTTATTGGTAGTGTGGTAAAGTTTCTGGGTAAAGCCCTTCCTGTGGATCGTGATGGCACTCAACCGTACAGGTGATGAGCAGGAGGGACGAATGGCAAGTTCTGCAGCGTAGGGCGTAAAGATTGAATCCCTGCGGTAAAGGAGATGACTGCCGATGCCGATGTTGGTCGCTTTCGTGCTGCTGCTGTTTGCATATAGCCTCTGCTCGCGCCGTATTGAACGGTTGGCCATTACCGCGCCGATGTTATTCACCCTCGGCGGAATCGCGTTGTTTGCCGTCATTCCCGACCTGCCCGAGCGCGACGCCGGCCTCAGACTGATGCGGACACTGTCGGAACTGGCCCTGGTGCTACTCCTGTTTACCGATGCCAGTCGCAGCGACCTGCTGGTTCTGCGCCAGATTCGCGAACTGCCGGTACGACTGCTAACCGTCGGCATGTTCCTGACCATCTGCCTGGGTGCGGTAGGGGCACTGGCGCTATTCGACAGCCTGACCCTTTGGGATGCCATTATTCTGGCCGCTATTCTCTCCCCTACCGATGCCGGACTGGGCCAGGAGATCGTTACAAGTAAGCAGGTGCCTGCCAGAATCCGCCAAGCTCTCGGCGTCGAAGCCGGGTTCAACGACGGGCTGGCTGTGCCCTTTCTACTCTTCTTCATGGCGCTAGCGGAAGAGGCCGAGGGCGTGGTCGGTTTCCACCTCTTCCAATTTATTGGTGAACAGCTCGGTATTGGTGGGCTGATTGGACTGGCAATCGGCTTCGGCGGCGCGTGGTTACTGGATCGGGCGTTTCGATGTGAATGGATGGCCGAATCGCTGCAGCAACTTGCAGTGGTCTCTTTACCGCTGCTATGCATGCTGGTCTGCGAAGAACTGGGGGGGAGCATGTTTATCGCCGCCTTTGTCGGCGGTCTGGCGGCCCAAATCAGGTGCCCGATGGTCGGACGGCACAGCAGCGAGTTCGGCGAGGAATGGGGGCAGATGCTCAACCTGGCCGTATTCTTTCTCTTCGGCCTGCTAGTGTACGACCAGTGGTCCCTTTTCACCCCCCTAATCTGGATTTACGCCGTGCTCAGCCTGACCCTGGTGCGGATTCTGCCGGTGGCCGTCGCCCTACTTGGAACCCGTCTCCATCGGGCCTCGGTGCTTTTTATCGGTTGGTTCGGCCCACGCGGACTGGCCTCCATCGTGCTCGGCCTGATCTACGTTCAGGAGATGTATGGCACCCTCAATCCCCTGATCGGTCAGACCGTTATGGCTACGGTGTTGCTGAGCATCTTCGCCCACGGTCTAAGCACCCTGTCCGGGATCAAGGGCTATGCCGAAAAGGTGGCAAAACTGCCCTCCGACGCAGCGGAGCATTGCGGCGTCATTAGAGTGCGTACTCCCCCGAGGGAAAGTTGATAAAGCCAGGTGGACAGTGGATAAACCAAAAAAACCACAAAACAAGAAAGTTCTCTGAAAAATGCAGGATGCCTTTAACTTGGGGTTTAAAGGGCATCCGAAATGTCTCTATCAATAAGAAGCTCATTTTCTTCTCAGAAGTCGTGACATATAAGAAAAAAGGCTGACTCAGTCTACCCCACGTTAACTGATGGATTAGCTATTCCTTTCACATGGATAGTCACGATTACTCGTCCGCAAAAATCCTCATGCTTTTCCGCCCCCATGCCAGTGCTTTTTCATGGCTACTAAAAAACAGGTCGAAGCGCCCATAGCCCTTAATAGCAGAGCCACGATCTTCGACGATCGCACAGCCATACCCGTCGACATATATCTTTGTCCCAAAAGAATGAAACTGGGTGTCAGCGGCAGCTGTTCCACAGTGAGGTGACCATAGCCAAGGGAGAAGTAGTCGATGAGGAAGAGTCCATGGATGAGAAAGTGTGTCTGCCGACAACAAACCTGGATACGGAGTTCTTGGTGTCGTTCCGCTCGCAGTCTTGCCTGTATATGGCTGACCCTTTCTTGGCCCCACAGAGACATACCTGTTCCAGAAGTCAGGAAATCCATATTCAAAACCACAACAAGTCTGACACAGGTCGTAACCCGTAAGTTCAGCCTTAATCGGTTTCTTGGCGGAACAGCCAAAAAGAGTAAGAGTCACCCAAAAACAGAGAAGCAACAAAATTGATAGTCTCGGCAAGGTTTTCATCTTTCAAATCAAGTTCATGTGATTTTATATTACGTTGATTAAAGAGACTCTCAAATATCACTATTTAAAAGAAGTCAATTTTTGTCTCAGAAGTCGTGACATATAAAATAGGACTACTTCAAAAACGAGCAACTCTTTGTGTGCTCAAATTTTAGAGAAAAGGAAGAGGCTTGCCTGTTCTGTACGCAAGCGCCTGGCAAGTGGCAATCAATCGACCCATCTCCATCAGTCACACGGATATCGTAATTTGCTGTACGTTTTGTCTGGTTTACCTCCCGCGCCTCGGCACGCAATCTCGTTCCGGCCTCAGGACTTGCTATATAGCTGACATTCACATTCATTGCGACAGCCATAGTCCCATCTGTTTGCCCCACCGTCTCGAATGCCTCATCAATCAGAGCAAAAATTGCTCCACCGTGTGCCCTGCCAAACAGATTATCCATCCTTGACGGGTCATAAACCATCTCTACCGCCGAGAAACCTTTCTCAAGGGCTGTTAACTCCATCCCAAGAGTCTGTACAAAGGGCTCCTGAGCCACGGCATTGAGTATAGCGTCTTTGACTGACTTGTTCATTGGCGTTCCTCTCTGTGGCTTGGTGCTTTGTCTGGTCTTTGTAGCAGTTCGATCTTATCAATTTTTTTCACAGACAACCTGGAACCACAATACTGAAATGTCCTGGCTACATGAATAAATAGGCCACCAGATGTTGATCCAGTGGCCTTGTAAACGTGAGCATTTATCTGTTTCCTAAATGTCTCTATAAATAATAAGCCGTTTTTCTTCTCAGAAGTAGTGACAAATAAGAAACGGCACCTGGAGCCAATCCCCAGAGGCCGCATCAGCAGGACCTGTTGTAAAAACATAGGTTATTTATCACTAACTGCCTCAGATATTGTTTTCAAGTGATAAATGTGTCGTTCAACAAGAATTCGGTTTTCCATGACAATTTGTATCTTTTAGGAACTATTGAGACTGTAGAAAAACCCCAAGGCGCTGGGATTCAAGAGAAAATGAGGCTCAAATTTATCCTGTAATCGATTGCTCTTGCTGGCGAATGATTTCTCCGCCCTTGAAATTCAGTATTTTTCTTAGCTCTGGGGTTTTTCTACAGTCTCATTAGATAAGGTAGTAGGGCCTGATACTAAGACGACTCATTATAATGTTCATTTGTATAGGCACGCATTCACAAATGTTTACTAAAAATCTATTAGGCTAAATTTGGGTGACTCGGAGGTTTTTCTGGAAAATCTACATGCCTAAAATTATTGACATTGCCGAAGTTTGCACCAAAGAGTTACAACAATTCCAGCAATGACTAACGCTGTTCTTCTTTCTTAACTACCTGTTAGCTTAGCTCTTTTTAAGCATTTTAATACTTGACGTATAAACATAATACTGTTAGTGAATAAAAGCGTTATATTATTATACGTACGCGATTTATCCTCCTTACCCATGTCGCTTCATGAATCAAGAAGGGCTCGTCAACTACGATTTCTCCCGAGACGAAGAGATCGTTCATCGGATCAAGCAGCTAAGTGTTTCCTGACTTAAGTTAGATAAAGATTGAGTGTGTTGCGGTTCAAACGGTCAACTCACTTAGTATTAACTTAAAACAGATATTTGTCTTACAAATAAATAAACAGTTATTTTGCGCTAGGATTAAAACAAAAACTCCTGTTTTTGAGCGCTCCATCATTTTAGGTTCCTGTTCAAAACGGAACGAATCTCTTTGTTGCGTCAAGTTGTCTCTTTATTGAGAGGCATTTATTAACCTTTAACTTAAATGAGGAGGAAAAGATGCTACGTAAGAAAATGTTTCGTTTAGGGATGAGTAGCGCTGTTGCGGCAGGACTGTTTTTGGGGTTAATGACAGTGGCTCATGCCGAAGACAGAGTCGTGCGTTTGACCGCGTGGGGCGCCAAATCTGGGCCGCTGATCTCTTTTGGTGTTAATTCAGAAGCGGTCTATAAAGCTGCGGTCAAAACAGTGAATGACGCTGGTGGTATCAAAATGGGTGATGGCATCATGGCAAAAATAGACTTCACCTTTTATGATTCGGCTTGTAACGCTGAGCAAGGGATTGCTGTTGCGCGAAAAGCGGCCGGAAGCGAGGCCTTGATTGGATTAGGCCCCACCTGTTCTGGCGTGGCAGCTGCCACGTTTGGCGTATTTCAAAAGAAAGTTGATGACGCGAGCGATTCCGGGCTTCAATTCCCCATCTTGACAGATACGGCGGTGCGTAACGGCTTGGCCAAGATTTCTCAATGGACCTTCCGTAACACCCCGAATGAGCCCGACATGTACGACAAGCTGTTTGCCTGGGTGCGTAAGAATCACCCGGATCTCAAAACCATGTATGGCGGAACAGAAACCGACCAGGGACACTCAAAAGGGACTTATGCAAAGGTCATTGGACCTGCGGCTAAAAAGCACGGATTCGTCTGGGCCACTGGGGAAATTCCTGAGATGACCGGACAGATCGCCAAAGGTTGGGAAGAACTGTTGGATGCTTCGTCGAATTGGTTGATGAGTGATACGAATTTTAGTGTCCAGGCACGTAAATTCAAGAAATCGGGAGCGGATATGCTGATTGTTTCGTCCCATCCTTTTACCACCTGTGGAATGCTGAAAGAAATGTCACGTCAGCGTATAAAGCCTAAGCTACTGATTGGGTTGACCAGCTCTTCCAGTAATGAAACCATGAAGGGTTGTCCAAAACAGGTTGAGGGCATGATCATCCCGACCAGTTTTGCCCCAATTACTCCCGAAGCAAAAATGGTGGCGGAGCTTGCCCTGGAAAATGGGGGCTCGGCCGATCTTCACAGCGCGGCTGCCTGGGAAAATATCTTTATTATCAAGCGCGTGATTGAAGAGAACGGGATTATGGGAAAACCCGAAACTCTTAAATCAGACCGCCGAAAAATGCGTGATGGTCTGGAATCCCTTGAAACTACCGCTGGCTTGTTGGGGACTGTCACACGAGTCCAGGATGAAGGCGAAGCCCTCAAGCCTTATGTTTTCGTACAGGCCAAGAATGGAAAATGGGTTGTGATTCACGATCCCCGCTAAGACTTTCTTCACGCTTCAGGTCTTCCCCCGGTGTCTACAATCCGGGGGAAGGCCATTAATAGGAGACGCTGGTGGAGGACTTCCTCTTTGAGTTATATGGTGCAATCCAGGCAAGTGTTGACGGGATTCTGTTTGGCTCCATCTATGCCTTGATTGGTATCGGTTTTACCCTGATTTTTGGCTCAATGGGTAAGCTGAATTTGAGCTATGCCGCTTCATCATTTGCCGGAGCTTACGTTGGGTACGGGATATTGTCCTTCTTTGAAGCCCCGGCCCTGGTGATGTATCTGACAGCGGTTCCTGCAGCAGGGGCTGTGAGTTACCTGGTGTATCTTACCTGCTTTCGCTTTATTCCTGTTCACAATCATCTGGCCTCCCTGATGGCGTCTGTGGGCATGCTGTTCTTCATAGATGAAGTCATTATCCATGTGACCAAGGCTTATCCCCTGGAATACCCTGCCTTATTTGATGATGCGTTTTTTGAAGTTGGCCAGTTTGGCTTTCGGGGAGACCTGATGTTTGTCTTTCTTATCTGTGTGCTTAGTACAGTGGCCCTGCTGTATATTTTGTTCCGAACCCGGTTGGGATTGGCCACCAGAGCTGTTTCCCAACAAGATGTGGCAGCTCAGTTGTGCGGAATCGATGTCCATCGGACCAACAGCACCACATTCGTAATAGCCGGTATGTTGGGTGGAGTTGGCGGAGCTATGACTGGAGCTTCTGTTGGTATGCTCTCACCACTGTTGACGCTTCCCTTTACAATTAAAGGATTGATCGTGACGGTAATCGGGGGGCTTGGCAGCATTCCCGGAGCGATTGTCGCAGGCTTGCTTGTGGGAGGCTGTGAAAGTCTTTTTCTTTTTTTCCGGGGAGTCAACGAACGTGACATGTATGTGATGTTGCTTCTTTTTGTTTTTCTGGTCTTTCGGCCTCACGGCATTTTCAGCCGTCGGGCAGAAAGAGATTAGAGGTACTGTGGATTATTATTTTGGACTTTGCCAAACCATTGGCATTCACACCATTTTAGGACTTTCCGCCTACGTTTTGCTGCTGACGGGGCAGCTGAGCCTGGCTCAAGTCGGTTTTTTTGCCATTGGCGCCTACGTTTCTGCCATTCTCACCACCATGTTTGGATATGACATCACGTCAGCTCTGTTAATTGGTTCTTTCGTGGCCGGTTTTTTTGCTTTCCTCGTTGGCTTTCCGGCACTCCGGATTAAAGGCTTGATGTTGGTAGTTGCCACCATTGCCTTCACAGAATTTGTCAGTAAATTCTTCTTTAACCTCGATTGGCGTAAAACCGTGAATGGCGTAGAAGTGGGACCGGATAGTACTCAAGGATTTCGAGAAATTCGCTACTATGCTGCCAACGGCTGGGATTCAGGAGACGTAGCGCTTTTTGTCTGGGTCTTTGTAGTCCTGATCATGGCTGGCCTGTGGTGGCTTGATCGATCACGGGCAGGAGCCGTTTTGCGCGCTGTGGGAGAAGATGAGCTTGCTGCCCAGAGTGTCGGACTCAACCTGACGACCATCAAAGTGATGGCCATGACTCTCGGCGGGGTGATCGCAGGGGCGGGCGGCGCACTCTATGCCCATAGCACAACCTATGTAGATCATCTCACCTTCTCCATCCTCTTGGCGACCTTCGCCATTGCCTACCCTATTCTAGGTGGTCTTTCCAGTGTTTTTGGAACCCTGGTTGCTGTAATTTTTATTCAGGGGATTCTGGTGGAAGGTCTTCGTTTCCTGGGAGATTGGCGTAATATATTGTTTGGTCTGCTTATTGTCCTTGTGATGAATCTAAAACCGGAAGGCATCATCGATGCCCGTGTGCTCCGGATGTTGAAACGAACTTTCCTGAGGGAAGGAAAGGGGTCTAGACGTGCTTAAGCTCGAAGGTTTGTCAAAACATTTTGGTGGCGTGAAAGCGGTTGATCAGTTGGATCTCAAGGTTGAAAAAGGGGAAATCTTTGGTTTGATCGGTCCAAATGGTTCAGGAAAGAGCACCACAGTCAATTTGATCTGTGGGGTTTATGCCGCTACCAAGGGACGGGTTATTTTCCAAAATGAGGAAACCACCAATAAGCCCCCTCATCAGAAACTTCGCAGCGGTATTGCGCGTACTTTTCAGAATATCCGCCTGTTTGAAAATCTGACTGTCTGGCAAAACCTCTGGGTGGCACAAAATTCAAAAGAAGATATTGCCCAGCAAAATACTTTGACCCGCTGGTTTGGACGTTCCACACTGGTGCGAGAAAAAATCGAGAAAATACTGGAATTTTCCAATCTTGCTGAAAAAAGCAATGAACTGGCGGGAAATCTTGCCTTTGGAGAACAGCGCCGCCTGGAATTAGCCCGGGCGGTTTCTGCAAAACCATCTCTCTTGCTTCTTGATGAACCGGCTGCTGGAATGAATCTGGAAGAGGTGGCAGAATTGGACGTACGGATTCGCAACTTAAGAGATTCCGGTATCACCATTCTGCTCGTGGAGCACGTCATGGAGCTTGTAATGGGAGTGACTGACCGGATTGCCGTCTTGAACTTTGGTCAAAAAATCGCGCAAGGCACACCTGCCGAAATTCAAAACGATCCTATCGTTCAGGCAGCTTATCTGGGTTCTTCTAACAGTACGAAATGAGATTTGTTTATGCTTAAAATCACAAACATGGTCACTTCCTACGGGATGATTGATGCCCTGAAAGGCGTGACGCTGGAAGTCCCTAAAGGTAAAATCACGGCTTTGCTTGGTCCGAATGGAGCTGGCAAGACAACCATGATGTTTTCTATTGCCGGGATTTTAACTGTAAAAAGCGGTTCTGTTCGTTTTAAGGAAGTGGAATTGGCCGGGATGCCCAGCGCCAGAATCGTGCAACAGGGCGTGGTGCTGGTGCCTGAAAACCGTCTTGTTTTTCCGGAGATGAATGTCCTGGATAATCTGAAGGCAGGCGCTCATGTGCACGTTAGAGGTGACAAGTCCGGTGTAGCCCTGGATATTGAAAAAATGTTTGAGCGTTTTAAACCGTTGAAGGAGCGCAAGGATCAATTGGCTGGTACTTTGTCTGGCGGAGAACAACAGATGCTGGCCATTGCCAGGGCTTTGATGGCGCGTCCTCAATTATTACTAATGGATGAACCGTCCATTGGTCTGGCTCCAATGATTGTGGATGAAATTTTCCAGATTGTAAAAGAACTCAATGATGAAGGTATCACTATCTTTCTAGTCGAACAAAACGCCCATAAGGCTTTGGCGGTCGCCGACCAATTTTATCTGTTGGAACAAGGCAAAGTTACCTTCAAAGGAGTGCCCGGAGAGATTGAAGAAAATGAAATAATTCGAAGAGCTTATCTCGGATCCAGGCAAGGGTGTTGAGCAATAATTGAAGTTTGAGGAGGCACTGGCGCTTTGGTGGATTTTATCCAAAATTGCATTGATGGCGTCATGTTTGGCTCTGCTTACGCGCTTTTGGCCATCGGTTTCACACTCACCTTCGGTGTGATGCGGCGTTTGAACCTTTCCTACGGCCCTTCCATCATGTTGGGCGCCTTCCTCGGTACTTTCCTTTACGTCCACTGGAACGCAGAAATTTTTACGGTCGCAGCCGTTACGATTGTCGGGACGATCCTGGCAGGAGTTTATGTGGAACGGCTTTGCTTTAGAGCGATTCGTCAAAAAGCGACCCTGGCCTCAATGGTGTCGAGCTTTGTGATCTGGATGCAATTAGAGGAGTTTTCCATCCTCCTGCTCCCTGAAAGAACTTACCCATTTCCTGCTTTAGGTTCCGCTACTGTCTTTGAGCTCGGCCCATTCTTTTTGCGCTCCGAACACCTTTTCATGTTTTTGATTGCTTTGTTTTTGGTTTTTGCCCTCCATTTTATGCTCTACCGGACTCACTTTGGTTTGCTGGTTAGAGCTGTTTCTGAAAACCCGGAAGCGTCTAGGTTCATGGGGATCCACATCAATGCAGTCATGTTCTGGGCCTTTGTGTTTGTCTCAACCATTGGTGGCATAACCGGCTATCTGATTCTCAGTACTGATCAGCAGATTACTCCTCATTTCGGCCTTTGGGCGACTTTTAAAGGGCTGGTGGCTATGATGCTCGGTGGCATGGGATCACTCCCTGGCGCGATTCTGGGGGGCTTGTTGCTGGGTGTGGTGGAGGCTCAGAGCCTTTGGTATCTTGGCAATGACTATAAAGATTTGAGTGCCTATTTTTTATTATTCATCGTCTTGGTTTTGCGTCCAGGAGGGCTTTTGGGTAAAGGCTTGCTGGAGCGTGAAGACAGCGCTTCCAGGAGGGTGTGACCATGGATGAATACATGGTGACAATTCTATCTAATATTGGCATGATTTCCTTTCTTGCCCTCTCTTGCTATCTCCTTTTTATGATTGGAGAAATTTCCTTTGGACAACAGGCGTTTTTTGCCATCAGCGCCTATACTTCCGGAATGGCAACCGCCATGTGGGGGTGGCCACTCTGGGCAGGGTTACTGTGGGGAGGAGGGGTTGCTGCCATGGCCGCATTTTTGCTTGGCATCATGACTCTTCGCTTGCACAGCATGTATTTCTCCATTGCTACTCTGGCTTTTGCGGAAATGATTCGATTGTTATTTGTGATCAGTTCCTATCAAATCGAGATTAACGGGGAAATGGTGGGCCCGGATGGGGCCGAAGGCTTTCAGGGCATTCGCTGGATTTTTGAAAACAATGTGACGCCTTTCCAATATTTGGTGGTCATCTGGTGTCTCTTGATTACCGTTTTGATCTTTTTTCTATGGTTGGACCGCTCCCGTCTGGGCTCGGTTTTTCGAATGATTGGAAATGATGGATTGCTAGCAGAAATGCAGGGATTGAATGTGGTCCGGTACCGGATCCTGGCGTCTACGTTCGCCGGCTTAATTGCGGGCGTGGGTGGAGGGCTTTATGCTCATTTTGCCACCTATGTAGAACCACAGGTTTTTAACGTTATGCTCGGGGTACACGGAATGGCTTATGGTTTGATTGGCGGGCTCGGGACTGCTTTGGGCCCGCTTATTGGTGTCATACTCGATATCGGTTTCCTGGAGAGTATTCGAGCCATCCAGGGCTACCGAATGATCGTATTTGGAGGTCTGGTCGCTATCCTCATAATTTTTAAGCCGCGTGGAATCCTTGATGAAGAACAGGTCCACCGGATCAGTCTTTTCTGGCGGAGACGGTTCAATGCTAAAGATTGATTCTCTAAGCCAGCATTTTGAGGCTGTTAAAGCTCTCGTTGATGTGGACCTTGAGGTGAACTCTGGGGATGTTCTGGGATTGATCGGGCCCAATGGTTCCGGCAAAACAACCTTGTTTAATTTGATTACCGGTGTCTACCCTCCAACCCAGGGCGGGATTTTCTTTCAGTCCCAGAAAATTAACGGTCTGAAAACTTATCAAATTATTCGTCTTGGGATTGCCCGCACTTTTCAGAATCTTCGGGTTTATGGACGGATGACGGTTTTCGACAATATTTGGGGAGCTCAGCACAGCTTGTCCGATAGGGGCATTAATCAGCAGTTTTTGATGTCACGCAACCGGGGGAAAGACCGGGAGCAGATCAATCACCTTCTCGAACAAGTGGGGCTCTTTGAGCGTAGGGAGTGGTTGTCGAAAAACTTGCCCCTTCCTGATCTCCGGCGACTTGAACTGGCCCGAGCTCTTGTCCGTGAGCCTGAGCTGTTGTTGCTGGATGAACCAGCGGGCGGAATGACGCCGAAAGAAACCGAGGCGATGGCACAGCTCATTCATGAGATTGCCATACCGGGTCGCACCTGCATTATTATTGAACACAAGATGGATTTGATCACTGCTCTCTGCAGTCAACTATGCGTGCTCAATTTTGGCAGTAAAATTGCGGAAGGGACTCCAGATCAGGTTTTGAAAAATCCTATGGTGCTGGAAGCGTATCTGGGTTCTGAGGAAATAACGCATGCTTGAGGTTAACCATTTAGAGGTCCGATATGGGAAAATCCTTGCTGTACAAGACGTCTCACTTCAGGTGGCTCAAGGAGAAATTGTCGCTTTGATAGGAGCCAACGGCGCCGGGAAAAGTTCGATCATGAAAGCGATTAGTGGGATCGAACCTGTTGCCTCGGGTCAGATCCATTATTTAGGAGAGGAAATAACAGGGCTTCCTTATCATAAAATCAACCAACGGGGTATCGTTCAGGTTCCGGAAGGACGTCTGATCTTTAAGGGGTTATCAGTACGGGAAAACCTGTTGCTTGGAGGACAAAAGACTCGAAGCCGTGGAGCGTTGGAAGAGGAAATCTCAAGCTTGCTGGAAATCTTTCCGATACTCAAAAAGCAACTCAACGATCCGGGATCCAGCCTCAGTGGGGGGCAAGCCCAGATGTTGGCTCTGGCCCGTGGTTTGATGGCACGTCCGAAATTACTCTTGCTGGATGAACCGTCTCTGGGATTGGCGCCTCTTGCCGTGCAAGAGCTTTTTAAGCTTGTCAAATCATTGAAAGAACAAGGTTTTACCATTCTTCTGGTGGAACAAAATGTTCGGCAAACTCTCTTAATTGCAGATCGAGGTTATGTCTTGGAAAACGGCCGAATCGTTTTGGAGGACAAGGCCAGGCAGTTGTTGAATCATGAATTATTAGTCCATTCGTATCTTGGAATTCAAAACGAAGGAGGTAGTTATGGCAAATGTTAAATTCTGTTTGATGGTTTTCTTTTCATTATTGGTGTTGATTCCAGGGTTTGTAGAGGCTGCAGAGCGGGCCGAAGCGCACGTCAAGTGCCAGGAAACGGACATTCGACTTGCTTACGACTGTCAGATCATGCTGATGGGAAAAGAGAGTGGGAAACCCATTGAAGGAGCCAAGTTTGAAGTCGGCGCCGATATGCCTGCCATGCCAATGGCTCACAATGTCAGGCCCGTGACAGCCATGCCCGGGAAGAAGTCCGGCACTTACCATGTGCGTATTCAGCTGGAGATGTATGGGGAATGGGCCTTGAAGCTGGATTTAAAAGAACCGTGGCGGGATCGGCTCATACATAAAATGCATTTTGGTAACAAAGGCACCATCAGTTATGATCACAAAAAAATGGAACACAAGAAAATAACGACGCAGTAGAATCAAAAAAGGAGGAAGACCATGACTTATAAAAACATTATTTTTGAAAAGGATGGTGCTATAGCAGTTATCAAGTTCAATAGACCGAAAGTGATGAATGCCGTAAATTCTCAAACCATGGCAGAATTTTCTGATGCCGTGGAGAAAGTAGAGCAAGACAATGCAATAAGATGTCTAATAATTACAGGCGAAGGAGACAAGGCGTTTGTTGCGGGGGCTGACATCTCCGAAATGGCGAATTTAGGGCCGCTTGATTTGCGAGCTTATTCCCTAAAAGGACATGAACTGCTTTTTCGACTAGAAAAACTCCCAATTCCAGTAATTGCCTGTGTGAATGGCTATGCATTGGGAGGCGGATCAGAGTTCGCCTTAGCTTGTGATTTTATCTACGCATCAGACAACGCCAAATTTGGTCAGCCGGAAATCACTCTTGGACTCATACCCGGATGGGGAGGGACTCAACGTTTCTCCAGATTGGTTGGTAAAGCTTTGGCAAAGGAGTTCTGCTTGACCGGTGATCTCATTAGTGCTCAAGAAGCCAAAGAGATGGGCATGGTGAACAAGGTTTTTTCTCAGGAGAGCCTCTGGAAAGAAACGATGAAAACTGCTAAGAAGATGGCAACAATGGGAAGAGTTTCAACCAAGGCCATTAAGCAGTGTGTTGATAAGGGGAGTGATGTAGATCTACGCACAGCATGCCATATGGAAGCAGACGCTTTTGGATACTGCGTGGCTACCCCAGACGGAAAAGAGGGAATGAGCGCCTTTCTTGAGAAGAGAAAACCTGAATTCAAAGGGGAACTAGCCTAGCCCAAAATCATCTTCCAAGAGAAATTTGCTAAAGGCAGTTTCTCTCCCGCGAGGTTCCTATATGAGCAAACTGTTCACTTCCATGCAAATTCGATCTTTGAGACTGCGCAACCGCATTTTCGTTTCCCCTATGTGTCAATATTCTTGTCGTGACGGGATACCGGACGAGTGGCATCTTGTTCACCTCGGAAGCCGCGCAGTAGGCGGCGCTGCCCTGGTAATGGTGGAGGCAACAGCAGTGACCCCTGAAGGGCGCATAAGCCCCAGTGACTGCGGCCTCTGGAACGACGTCCAAGCCGAGGCCTTTGAGCCGATTGCCCGCTTCATTGCGGCACAAGGTGCAGTTCCCGCCATTCAGTTGAGTCACGCCGGACGAAAGGCCTCTGTTCAACCGCCATGGCATGGTGGTGTGGCTATTGATGTGTCGGACGGTGGCTGGCAACCCTGGGCACCCAGTGCGGTGTCGTTCGGGCCCGAATCACCGGAACCATGTGAGTTGAGCGCCGCCGATCTAGATCAGATCTGCACACGGTTTGAGGAGTCGGCCCAACGGGCGCTACGTGCTGGTTTTCAGGCAATTGAAATTCATATGGCTCACGGCTACCTGCTACACCAGTTCCTCTCTCCTCTGAGTAACCGGCGCAGTGACAATTTCGGTGGCAACCTCAAAAACCGGATGCGCTTTCCTCTACAGGTAACTCGTTGTGTTCGTGAGGTCTGGCCGCAGGACCTGCCGGTGATGGTGCGGATCTCAGCCACCGACTGGGTTGATGGCGGCTGGGATCTGGACCAGTCACTGGAGCTTTGCCATTGTCTCAAGGACCTGGGGGTCGACTTGATCGATTGTTCCTCAGCCGGCCTGGTACCCGATGCGGTCATCCCCGCTGGACCCGGTTTTCAGACACCAATGTCTGCGAAAATCCGTGAGAAGGTCGGTATAGCAACAGGTGCAGTAGGCCTTATCACTGCGCCGGCCCAGGCTGAACAGATTGTCTCTACCGGTCTCGCCGACGTGGTTTTCCTGGCAAGGGAACTGTTGCGTGACCCTTATTGGCCCCAACATGCTGCGCAGGTTCTAAAGACGGAGCACTCTTGGCCAGTACAGTACGAACGCGCCAAACTCTAAATTTCGCAATTTCGATGTACTAAAATATAGATATGAATATAAGTTCAAAGAGAACGGCTATCGAATCGTAGGTTTCCCCGAAATAAATAGTTTCAGCTGGAGAGACAAAATAAAAATGCTGATTAGCATGATGCCAACAACTGTGGCTATAGTTTGTTTATGATTATCCCGTTGCCTGCTATCCGGGCAAACCCATCCCCATGAGACACTTCAAACAAGACAGAGCCGGTCTGCGCTTGAATGATAGCTAGGGAAAGGTTTCTTTCTTATCTTTTTGCATTGTTTCAAGGTGATCAGATTGGCCGCTTCGCGAAATTCTCATAACTCCTGCATTCCAGTAACGCAGAAAGCTTCCTGGCAGTTGTTACTTATAGAAATATTACCTATGTCTCGATGATCTCGTGTAAAAGGTTGTCAACCACGACGGGGCAATCCATATAAGTGACTGATGGATCTGTGCCGTACTTTTCTCGGACGAAAGACCTCCAACTCTCCGTATACATTTCGTCAGCTTCTTCTCTGCTGTTCCAGAGATAGACCCCACCAACCGTGCTGCCATCCTGAGACAGCATATAGTATTTCCGTATGAGACCAGGCACACCTTGATATTTCGGAGCTGTACTCAAAAAGGTCTTACGTGCTTCGTCGAGAGTGATTGGGCTTGGTAATTGGAAGGTGGCGATGGCTGTGATCATATTGGTCCTCTTTTGAGAATTAAAGGGTGTCCGATTGATAGAGTTCAACAAGAGGCTTTTTTCGTCCTAGAAGACGTGATTTCGGGGACTCCCCAGATCAACTAATGCGTTTCTAAAAAACTATGGGCAATTCATAATTCACTTCAAAGTCTTACTGTCCGATCGGACAACTTGCCTGACAATTGAAGCAATGGTATTCAAAGCCGATGAAGCCTGCCTGATACAGCTTCCAGAAGTGCGGGTCTAGTAGCATTTCCTTTTTCCTCTGCGGTTCGGCATTGATCATCTCCATACCAAATTTTATCGCCCCGCCTATCCCATAGGGTTGGTTGTTGGAGAGACATTTCCCTAAGTGGGTTTTCCCTGCCACATCCAGTGCGTTCCCCGGGCAGCTCTCAACGCATAAGTCGCAGTCTAAACAGAGAGCATCAGTTATCTTTTCGTCGGATTGCAGATCAAGCTGTGTCAGTACAGCAGTGAAGAGCACCCTTGTGCCCAACTCGGGGTGTATTACGATATTGTGGCGACCAAAAACGCCAAGCCCAGCGGCAACGGCGGCATGGCGCAGAGATACCTCCCCGACAGAGCCCTTGGTCTCCAAGCTCATTGTCATCGGATAAGAAATGGGTGCCGTCATCGTCTTTCCTCCAAACTTGTTCTCGATGTGTCTGGCGGTCTTATAGTTGACGGAACGTGAAAATTCCATGACGTCCAACCTGCCGTTCATGGCGATCTGCTTGTTCTCCGATTCGCAAGTGGTGAGTTCACGATAGCCGATCACTACCATGGATTTGACGCCAGGCAGAATAGATTCAAGCTTAGGTGAGAGTGGACTTTCATAATCGGTGGAGGCGGCAAAACCGACAACGTCAGCGCCCTGGTCCAATACGAACTCCCTTATCTCCTCTTTCATATTCTTCCCCTTTCTGAGCCGAAGCTGACGTCCTGTGTATCAAAACCCTGACTTACAAGAACACAAACCCACCGATCAGCACTATAACATTTGTCTACGTAAAAATTTCTCACAAATCCTCTCACATTGATTTGAAACCATCGGATTAGTCGAAAAGTGAGATTATTGCTGACCCTGACAAATAATAAATGGCCACTCGGAATTGATCCAGGTGGCCATAGTTTTGTCTTCCTATAAGTCTCTATCAATA
>PVMK01128130.1_pt1 | contig 16409 bp, 13 predicted proteins | sample 1853481 | NCBI WGS metagenome assembly PVMK01 (sample SAMN08533507, study PRJNA380276) | Marine sediment metagenome, whole genome shotgun sequencing project.
CCGAGACGCATCTGCGCACACTGCACATCAGGTTGCAGGGCATCCGCTTCGAGTCGATCACGGAAGTCCGTCAGTGACGGCGCAACCTGGCAGAAAAACAGGTGTGATTCACATTGGCAGTCTGACGCACCAAAGCCCTGCACCGCAATCTTTGTCAGACTCCAGCAGGCGAGCGTTCTCGCCCAATGGTGTTCCTGGACCGAGGTGGATTGTGCGTACCATACCGCGTTTATCGGCATTTTCTGACGCAGGTAATCGATGTGCCAGTGCAGCTTTTTGGCTGTTCGCAAATGGTGGGATACTCGCGAGCGTATGCCGCCCGGGCCTAAGGCACTGCCAACATATATATAGAAGCCTTTACGAACCTGGGCTTTGCCGAGGGCGCCGATGATCTGTTCATCGGCCGCGGCGCAGCGGAGTATGAGTGCATAGGTTCCAGGGCCGCTTGGCAGCCAGGCCTGAATTTCGCCGTGTTGTTGTCGCGCGTTAATCAAAGCGCATTCCAGATCCGGTCATTTTCAGAGGTTCCTTAAGGCCGTGGCGAGTTCTTCGATATGCGTATCGGTATGGGCGGTCGACAGGAAACTCACTTCATATGGGCTCGGGGGAAGATAAATTCCGGCCTTCAACAAGCAGTGGAACATCTCGGCATATCTGTTCTCGATATTTGCGGGTATCTGAGTCGTCGCGCGCATGCGGCCGGCCCGACCATCGGGAACTATCCAGAAAATCGACCCGCAACGCTGCAGGGATAGATTGCCGAATTCATTTATCGTCACGTCCAGCATTTGCCCCAGGTTCTCCAGATTGTCATACGGTTTGCCGTCGAGCAGTTTTCCCAGGGTTGTCAATCCGGCTGTCATTGCAACAGGGTTAGCGCTCAGTGTGCCTGCCTGGTACACGGGTCCGGACGGCGCGATTTGTTCCATGAGTGCCTGTTTTGCGGCAACTGCGCCGACCGGGAATCCGCCGCCCATGACTTTTCCCCAGGTGACGATATCTGGCTGGATACCTGAGAGCTCTGCAAAACCGCCAAAGCTCAGGCGGAATCCGCTGATAACTTCATCAAAGATCAGCAGGCTCTGATTGGCGCGGCAAAGATCCGCAAGTTTTTGCAGGAATTCCGGTGTTTGCGGTAACAACCCGTGATTCGCCGGAACAGGTTCGATGATTGCAGCCGCAATACTTCCCGAGTGCGATGCGAATATTGTTTCGATTGCATGCTCGTCGTTTAGCGGCGCAATCAGAGTGTCTTCGCTTACACCATCGGGTACCCCCGCACTGGCCGGCCGGGTCTGGCCGGCCAGCCCGGAGCCGGCCCGCATCAGCATTGCGTCCGAGTGCCCGTGATAACAGCCGTCGAACTTGAGAATCTTGTCTCGTCCAGTGGCTGCCCGAGCCAGGCGTATGGCCGTCATGACGGCTTCGGTGCCTGAATTCACAAACCGGACTGAATCGATCCACGCAATATTGCCGGTAATCAACTCGGCCAGCTCCAGAGAAATCGATTCGGCCGCGCCGTAACTCCAACCACGCTCTAATGCGTTACTGACTGCGGTTCTTACATCGGGGTCCGCATGGCCGAAAATCAGCGGCCCAAACGCCATGCAGTAGTCGACGTACGTGTTTCCATCGACATCGACGATGACGGCCCCGTCAGCTGATTGGATAAATACGGGCGTTCCACCAACAGACTTGAAAGAACGTACCGGAGAATGTACGCCGCCCGGAGTGACACTGCGCGATCGAGCGAACAACTCGTCCGACCTGCTCACTGGTTCAGAATACCCTTGGCTCGCCGTGCCGCGTATGTGATGATCATCGAGGCGCCGGCGCGAACGAACGCCTGCCAGGTTTCCCGTTGTGCTGAATCCCGATCGAGCAAACCTTGTCCTGCCAGGATATCAATAGCCGCTTGTTCTCCGCTGGTTTGATAAATTGCCCACGGTTTCGAAATCTGCGCGGACAGGCTGGAAAGAATATCGAGGTAAAGAAGTCCGGGTTTTACCATCAGGATATCGGCACCTTCCGCGTCATCGCGTCGAGCGCAGAGCAATGCATCCGATGATCGGGCCGGATCGAGTTGATAGCTCGCACGGTCCGTCAATTTGTTTTCGGCGGCCGGTGCTGAGTCGGCCGCGTCCCGAAAAGGCCCGTAGAAGTTTGAATGAAACTTCGCCGAGTAACTCATGATCAAAGTCTGATCCAACCCGCCCGAGTCAAGTGTCGCGCGAATCGCCGCGACACGCCCATCCATCATATCGCTCGGTGCGACGCAGTCGGCCCCGGCCTCTGCATACAGACGGGCGGCACTCGCCAACTTGTCGACGGTGCCATCGTTTAGCACCTGATCGCCGTTCTCGTTCAAAACTCCGCAATGTCCATGCGTCGTGTAGGAGCACAAACAAACATCCGTAGCCAGCCATATGTCGGTGCCGAACCGTTGCTTAATCCTGTTAATTTGTTCGCTTGTAAAGGCGTGGTCGAATGCGGTTTCATGTTTGCCCCGCGGTATCCCGAACAACAGAAATTTACTGATCCCGTTTTCGAGATCGGCGTCAATCTGTTGCAAGATGGTCTCCGGTGAATCGCGAAAAACCGCGTCCAGACCGCTGATTGGCTCCGCCTGCCTGATGCCATCGACGACAAACAGCGGTTGGATCATTTGCTCTTCGTGTAGCCGCACGTCGCGAGTCAATTCGCGAACATGCCGGTTCAGCCGGGCACGGCGCAGGCTTAGCGGAGCCATGCCCGCCATTCTTGTCGGGACGGAAACAATTGCAGGGATGCAAGTCCCGTTTCCTGCAGCACCTGCGCCGTTTTACCTGTGCCACAGGCATGATGGGCATCGTCGGGAATCCATTTTTTTACGCGCAGATATTGATCGATGCTGCCCCAGAAAAAATGTGTGGTTTCGGCAACTTTCCGGCGCAGATTCGGCAGATCGTCAATATTGGTGGCTGGCTCTACAGTGTATGTGGCCTGAACATGGCCGACATTTGTGCCACGCCAACTTTGTATCGCCTTGCTATGCGTCAGTACCAGCCATTGTTGCAGGGCGGGCAGCTGCAGGACTCTGCAACCCAGAGTCGGCAGGATGTCGGCAAAGCCTAAATTGTCCGCGCAGCCTTCCACCCAGATGCCGCGACGGGCGAGCTTTTGCCAACTGCACACACCGCTTACCCAGACACGCGTCTGGTCAGCGATTGAAACTGCGCCAGTGATCGCGTGCCAGTGCGCAACAAACATCGCGGCGGGGCTGTCTGCCCTTGAGTCGATCGGCAGCGGATGGCGCACAATTTTCTGCAACTCACCGCCGTCCCAGGATCGTGAGTCACCGGGCCGAGGCGGCCGTTGCCACTCGATGTATTCACTATCCGGGTTTCCACCCCGTACGTACATTAGCGTGCCGATTGATTTTTGCGCCAGCGCGGTCGCCCCGACCCCGGAGCGCTGACTTTCCGGAACTGCAGACAAGACACCCAGTTCTTTTTGCACGAGAGTAGCGGAGACCGGATCGTGAATAGTTCTCAACAGCTTCCGGGTAGGTCCGTCATCCTGTCGGCATTCCAAGGCCAATGCGCCCTGACCCGGTGCGGTCGGACACTTGGCAAGAGGCAATATCATCCATCGCACGCCGGCCAATAACGGTTCGATCGCTGGCTGTCCGTCAGCGTCGCCCCATAATCTGGCCAGTCCGGCGATAGCCAGAACCACGCCATCCAGGGCATCGGGTTCCTCCGGAGGCCTCTGAATGCAGGCGAGACGTTTATCGACCGCTCCCCGGATTGGCGTAAATTGCAGCCTTGGTTCGGATCCAAACATCGGCAAAGCGTCGCGCAGAAAGCTCGCAACGTTGACTTGTCGACGTGTGGAAGACGATCCGATACGTATTGGTTGTCCCCGCTTCAGCAGATCGATGATCGCCGGTCGAAACACGATGACATCACGCGGATTTTCGCGATTCGGAATAGCGGCGCGGACGATCGAATCCGGACGATTCGCTTCCAGGTCCTTTAGCGAGTGAACGCAGAAATCGGCCCTACCGTCGAGCAGAGCAATATCCAGTTCCGCGGAAAAAAAACCGCTGTCACGCACTTCTGATAACGGAATTTCCTGATTCCGATCACCACGAGTTTTAACGGGTATTAATTCGACCGTCAGCCCGGGATTTTTCTCCATTAGCGCTTTGGCTACGAGACGGCTTTGCGCGATCGCAAGTAAGGAACCACGGGTTCCGAGTCTCAGAATATGCTCCGGCATACGCATTCGTGGCCTTATGCCAGCGCAAGGCCGGCATGGCGCGCGCTGCGCCGGACAGTAAGCCCTTCCGCTGTTGCGTGGTTATATACAGTGTGCCGGTCAGTGGGGGCGAAAGCTTTGGCGCGCTGCCGGCAGGCCGTTTGTGCCAGCATCAATTGATCAGAGCGAAGATCATCCTGTTCACGGCGCAGCGCAAACACATCGTCGAGATCGTAGCGGGCCGGAGCATTACAGCGGGTTCGCGGTTGCACCAGGCCTTGAGATTTGCGATGTCCCAGATGCACGACAGTTCGTACGCGTGTCGCCGTTAACCAACGCTGCCAGTTCGCATCATTATGGCTGTCAGCGGGCGTGGTCAGGATGACATGATCCGCCCAACTTGCCGCTCGTTTGCCCTGCTCCGGGAGAAATACACACTCGATCCGGCCGTGCGGCGCTTCGATGTTGCGGTGATTCCAGAGTCCGAGGTGGTGACTGCTGAACAACGGCAGCATGGATCGTGCGAGATCGCCGGCACCGACAAAAAGGATTCGGTCAGCTGGTCTTGGTGCGATCAGCTTGCGTACCAGGCTGCCGTACGAAGAGCCGCCAATTCCTTCCAGGTATTTCTGCCGAACCGACTTTGTGTCATGGATCAGCCGATGGATCACCGGTGCCAGGCGTGCGACGTCGGCCGTCGGGCCAGCGCATCGAAAGCTCAGCCAGGCTTTTTTGAACTGGCCGAATACATTCGTTTCACCGGGGATAGCGCTGCGCAATCCGGTTGTGATCTCCAGCAGAAACCGATAGGCATCGTCACCCGATCGAAGTTCCGGAATCGTGGGCCGGTATTCATGTTGCAGATCAGATCGCCACGCCGGGAACGTGTCAGCCGGCATCAGGCGGATACGTATCTGTCGTAAACACGTGTCCATGACGAAATCCGCAGCTGCGGGCGGCGCCCACCGGCGACGCCCGGGTGATTTTGGCCAATGCGCGACCCGCAGATGCTGAATGTCGGATCTTCCTCGCATGATCCCGTCTAGCCGGCAAGTCCTTCCAGCCAGTCATCGTCCGACCCTTCATTGAGTTCTTCGAACAGATACGTGCTCAGGTAGCGTTCGCCCGTGTCCGGAAGCATGACCAGGATGCTCGAACCGGGTTGCGCCTGTTCTGCGACCTGCAATCCGCCGGCAAGCGTAGCGCCGGAGGACATGCCGACGAAAATGCCTTCTTCCTGGGCCAACCGCAGGGTATTGGTTTTGGCGTCCTCATCCGAAATCGCTATAAGCTCATCATAAATATCGCGATTCAGAACCCCGGGTATGAAATCCGGTGTCCAGCCTTGAATCTTATGCGGTTGCCATTCGTTGCCGCCCAGCAGTGATGCAACGGCGGGTTCCGTGGCGATAATCTTCACATCCGGTCTGGCGAGCTTGATGACTTCGCCGGCACCGGTCAGCGTGCCCCCCGTGCCCCAGCCGGTGACCCAGTAATCGAGGCTTCGGTTGGCGAATGCGCTCAGAATTTCGGGTCCGGTGGTGTTGCGGTGATACTCGGGATTTGCGGGGTTCTCGAACTGGCGAGCCAGGAACCATCCGTGTTGTTCGGCGAGTTCTTCGGCGCGGCGCACCATTCCGGTACCTCTCTCAGCGGCCGGCGTAAGAATGACCTTGGCGCCCAGTGCGCGCATGATCTTGCGCCGTTCGACCGAGAACGATTCCGCCATCGTTGCGACGAACGGGTAGCCCTTGGCAGCGCAGACCATCGCAAGGGCGATGCCGGTATTACCCGACGTTGCCTCGACCACCGTTTGCCCGGGTTTCAGCGCGCCACTGCGCTCGGCGTCATCGATTATTGCGAATGCCAGACGGTCCTTGACCGACGCCATTGGATTGAAAGATTCGATCTTGACGAACATTTCGACATGCTTGGGTGCAATGCGATTAATTCGTACCACGGGAGTTCTACCGATGGTGTCCAATATGCTGTTATAAATCATGATCCAAATCTCCTTGTCGACTTATTATTCAAATTGCCAAACCAGCCGAGATCGGTACGGGATTCTCAGAACGCTGAGTGTACCAGCCCAGTTGATCAGCCAGTGACACGACTTCACCGACGATCAGTATCGCCGGCGAACTCATCCCCATGGTTTTGTCGACAAGATTTTCCAGGTTCCCGTGGGCAACCCGTTGGTGACGGGTCGTGCCGTTCTGCACCACCGCTGCGGGTGTGGTGGCAGCCAGGCCATGGCCTATGAGTTTCCGGCAGATGCGTTCGAGGTTCCCAAACCCCATATAAAATACCAAAGTGTGTCCGCTGGCCGCGAGCCTCGACCATTCAGCATCGGTTGCTGCGTTTAGCAATTGATCCGCGCGATGTCCCGTGATCAGTGTGACGGCACTGCTCAGACCGCGATGCGTCAGAGGTATACCCACGGCAGCCGCGCAGCCATTTGCCGCGCTGATTCCGGGAACGACCTGAAAAGGCAGGCCGGCCTTTGCGAGCGCGCTGACTTCTTCGCCACCACGACCGAATATAAACGGGTCGCCTCCCTTAAGCCGGCAAACTCGCTTGCCGCTTTGCACCAGTTCAATCAATTTCTGATTGATGTCTTCCTGTCGAGCGGATGGCCCATCGGCTTGTTTACCCACACAGATGAATTCCGCATCGCGTCTTGCGAGCTCCAATAATTCGGGCGCAATTAGCCGATCGTGCAGCACGGTGTCGGCACGCTGAAGCAACTGTAAACCTCGGCGAGTAATCAGATCCGGGTCTCCCGGTCCGGCCCCAACGATCCAGGCTTCTCCGCTATTTGATGGGTTATCAGGTTGCTTGAGTTCACCCACGATGTTGCTGTCCGCAGCTGTTATATCTCCGGCAAGCACCCGCTGCGCCGCTCTACCATCGAGAATGCGTTGCCAGAATCGGATTCGCCCGTCGTGGGTTCTGATCTGCCTGTTGACCGTATCCCGCCATTTACCGGCCCAGCGCGCCAGCATTCCAATGCGGGACGGTAACCACTCGTCAATTTGCTGTCGGACTATGCGGGCCAGAGCTGGCGAACGGCCACCGCTGCTGACCGCGACCACGATCGGCGAACGATCGATCACGGACGGCATGATGAATCCCGAGGCCTCACCGTCGTCCACTACATTGCAGAGGCGATTCTTGCGTCGGGCCGTATCAGCCACTTCGCGATTAATTTGCGGATCGGAGGTCGCGGCAATGATGAGAAGGTTCTGTTCGATCAGCAGAGGGTCGAACGATCTCGACTGAATGGCTATACATCCGTCGCTTGCCAGCCGTCGCAGGTCGTCGTTCAATATGGGCGAATTGACGGTGATCCGTGCTCCGGATTTCAGCAGTTGATGCACTTTGCGGGAGGCGACCGCGCCGCCGCCTACGACCAGGCAGGGCCGGTTTCGCAGCTTGGCGAAAATCGGGAAATAGTCCATTGAATTGGCTCCGTCGGCGTCGAAGCCGTACCTTACTACTACACGCAACTGTTTAAAAAATAATAAATTTTTCTGCCCTTATTACAATTTGTTATATTCAGCTTCTGAACTCTGCCGTAAATTGACAGTCTGATGTAACTAATGGTTATATGCGGTATGGGCTTGCGAGCCCGCGCCGACTGATTTTCACCGAACAGAATTCTCCCGCCCCCGGAAAGTGCCGACATGACCTTGCAGCAACTCCGATATTTGCTGGCCATTGCCGACAGTGGTCTGAACATTACCTCGGCCGCGGAGCGCCTTTACACGAGTCAGCCTGGGATCAGCAAGCAGCTGAAACTGCTGGAGCAGGAACTCAAGGTTCAGCTGTTTACCCGCAAGGGGAAAAGCCTCGCGGCGATCACGCCGGCCGGCCACGATGTGATCCATCGTGCTCGCAACATCATGCGGGAGATAGAGAATATTCGTAGTCTGGCCAGCGACCTGTCCGGCGAAGAAGAGGGCACATTGTCGCTGGCTACGACTCACACCCAGGCCCGCTATGTCCTGCCGGAAATCATTCGCGTCTTTCGCGAGCGTTATCCGAAGGTTACCTTGGAACTGCACCAGGGCACGTCCGAGCAGATTGAGGAGTTGGTTGCCAGTAATAGCGTGGACTTCGCAATTGCGACCGGCTCGCAAAATCTGTTTCCTGGTCTGGTTTTGCTGCCGTGTTACCACTGGAATCGGATCGTGCTGGTGCCGAAGAATCATGAGCTGGCGTCAGAGGTGGGGAATCTGAGTTTGCCGATGCTGGCAAATTATCCGCTGGTGACATATGTTTTCAGCCTGATTGGTGAGTCGTCCTTCAAGAATGCATTTTCTGATCAGGGCCTTGAACCTGACGTCGTTTTTACGGCCAGGGACGCAGACATTATCAAAACGTATGTGCGCATGGGCATGGGTGTCGGAATAGTTGCCGGCATGGCGTACGAATGCGCCGATGAAGACGATCTGGTTTCCATGTCCGCCGAGGGTTTATTTCCGCGCTGTACGACCTGGCTGGGATTCAGGCGAGATTCAGTTCTTCGCGGCTATATGGTCGAATTTATTTCGCTATTCGCACCGCATTTTACGCCTGAATTAATTCGGGATGCGATCGAACTGGAGACTCAGGCGGAAGTCGATGAATTGTTGGCGGACATTACGCTGCCGGTAAAAGGCGGTTGCGGCGACGAAATCGAAGACGCAGCGTAGCCTGCTAGATTGTCGACAGGTCGATTTCGTGTAAACCACATTCCCGCTTTAATCCAAAGAAGCGCGTCTCGTCGGGATTCTCCACATCATGCAGTGAGCGGGTCGTCTGCATGTCTCCGATTGACACGTAACCTTTATGCCAGAGCGAGTGATACGGCAGTTTGTGCTTTTTCAGGTAAAGATGGACTTCTCGATCCGACCAGTCGGCGATCGGGTGAATTTTCCAACGCTCACCCGACCATTCGAGAAATGGAAGGTTCGCACGAGACTCTGACTGTTCTCTTCTGAGACCGGCAAACCAGCTGCGCACCTCCAGTTCGCGCAACGCCCGCTGCATGGGTTCAACTTTATTTTCGCGATTGTATGCGCTCAGGCCTTTTACACCTTTCAGCCAGCGCTGACCGTGGCGAGCTTCCTGCCATGCTGGACTGCTGTTGCTGCGAAACACTTGCAGGTTCAGGTCCAATTTTTCGGTCAGCGCATCGACAAACTCGTAGGTCTCCGGAAAAAGATAGCCCGTGTCGATAAATATGATCGGGATGCCGGGAGCACGCTGCGTCACCATATGTAGTGATACCGCGGCCTGCGCGCCGAAGCTCGAGGTCAGCACATGCTGTTTCGGCAGGTGTTCGAGTGCCCATTCGACGCGACCTTCCGCGCGGTGTGAGGCGAAAAGCTTGTTGCAATGCTCAAGCGCACGCCGACGCGATTCATCTTCGTCGTAGGCACTGACCGTGTCTGGCAACGGTGGAAGGGCGAAATTTTGTAGGTTGCTCGTCGGCATCTCAATGTGCTGCAGTTATTCCCGAACTGATAAGTTAATAGTATCGACGGGCTAGTTGAAGGTAATTGTTGTTATCCATGTATAACCTGCGATTATAAGATCCGAAAAATAGCCCCGAGCCGGGGAAATCTGGAAATACGGGGCTGCACAAAGAACACAGATGTCTAGCCAGGCGCACGTTGTAGATCGATCGATCGTTACCGGAATCACATTCATGTGCCTCGGTGTGATTTCTATGGTGGCGCTGGACGTTACGGCCCGCTGGTTGATGGAAACTTTTTCATTGCCACAATTGGTTCTGCTGCGTTCTTCATTTTCCGCCATATTGATTCTTGGTTTTGTCGCCGTTCGAGGACAGTTGGCGTCTTTACGCTCCGAACGTCCCGGTTGGCAATTCTTCCGTTCGGTATTGATGGCGGGTTCGATGTTCGCGTTCTTTCACGCGCTCAGATTCATACCCCTTGCCGATGTCGTCATCATTGCTTTCGCAGCGCCAATAATTGTCACTGCCTTGTCGCGACCGTTGCTCGGTGAACCAGTAGGCGTCTGGCGCTGGACGGCGGTGATCGTCGGATTTTGCGGTGTTTTGCTGGTCTTGCGCCCCGGTTCCGGAATGATGCAGCCTGCAGCCCTGGTCGCACTGGCGGGTTCCGTCATGTACGCTGGCTTGTCTTTGACCGCCCGCAAGCTCAGCACGACTGAATCTACGGCATCGTTGAGTTTGTATGCGTTTGCTGTTCCCTGGCTGCTCGGCGCGGCTGGCAGTCGCGCCGAGTGGATAATGCCGGGGGCGCTCGATTGGGTATTATTCGCGCTTTGCGGCTTATTTGGTGGTTTGGCGATTGTGTTTATTAACGCGGCGTACCAGCGTGCCGCCGCTGCCGTGGTCGTTCCGTTTGAATATACGGGACTGATCTGGGCGGCAGCTGCCGGTTTTTTCATCTGGGATGAGATTCCGGAGCGCAACGACCTGTTTGGTGCGGCCATCATCATGTCCAGCGGCCTGGTTATTTTGTTCAGGGAGACGCGGATCCGACATCGGCCGCAGGCGCAACTGGATTTTCCGCTGCAAGAGGTTGTTGGTGTCGTGTCCGCGGGCCAGCCGGAAGAAGAACGCTTATAATCGGCCAAAACCAGCTTGGCTGTCACTTATCCGCTTCGGCTTGAAGTTGGGTTACCATAGGCCGGATTACAAATTCCTTTGGCCTTCACTGCGACAAGAAAATATTAAACCAATGACCGAGACCATCAAACTGATATATCACGCTGCCAAGGTGCGGCTTGGCTTCCTGATAATGTCCTGTGCCCTGGCCGGCATCGCCATGAGCCCCGGCAACGAACTCGCGGCGTGGCAAATTCTGGTTTTAGGGCTGGCCGTTCTCGTGTCATCGTCAGTGTCCGGTGCGTTCAACCAACTCTGGGAGCGGGACCTGGATAGCCGCATGAAGCGGACTAAGACCCGTGCTTTCGTGACCGGGGATCTTCAGGCGAACTGGTACTGGTTCGTATCCCTGGGGTTGCTGTTGTTGGTGGCATTAGTGGTTGCAGCCTTGGCGACTAATATCGAGGCGGCGATTTATATTTTTCTCGGCGCATTTACGTACGGGATCATTTATACGGTCTGGCTGAAAACCCGCACCTGGCTGAACATCGTCATCGGTGGCCTGGCCGGGAGTTTCGCCGTGATGGCGGGCGCCGCGGCGACCGAAGCCACACTGGCGCCGGCTCCATTGATTCTGGCATTCGTTTTGTTTCTCTGGACGCCACCGCACTTCTGGGCACTGGCGTTCGCCTGCAAGAAAGATTATGAAGCCGCGGGCGTGCCGATGTTGCCGGTGGTCGTGAAGGAGTCGGTAGCAACCCGTACGATTCTGGCTCACGTAGTCGTTCTGGTTTTATTGTCCCTGTTGCCGGTGTTCTATGGGATGGGCTGGATTTATTTCCTCGGCGCGGCATCGGGCGGCATGGTCTTTCTGCATGCCAGTGTCAATTTGGTTCGTAAGCCCAGTATTCAGCAGGCTTGGCGAACCTTCGCCATGTCAATTGTGCAACTTGGATTGTTATTGACCGCGGCGATTCTCGACAACGTTCTGCTCGGTTAAAGACGCAGACCAGCGGCCGGTATCGAGTATGAATATTCGGCCGACCCGGCGATATTTGAGTCAGGGTTTCCTTGTAATGTTTGCGGTAGCCGGTGTTGTTGCCTGCGTGGAGACCACTGTCGAAAGTTTTCACAAGGTGCCAGACTCGCGGGCCGATTCGGTCTACGTCAAATCCGGCGTGGATTTTTCGCGTTTTCACAAGCTGCAGGCGGCCCCCCTTGAGATTTATTACTCCGAAGGTCCGGTTGAGCCGGATCCAGAGGATCTCGCCAGGCTTCGGCAGATTTTCCGCGATGCATTTCTGACGGCGATCGGTTCGGACTATGAGCTGGTCGACGAGCCCGGTCCTGAGGTGCTGGGTGTGCGCGCCTCTTTGGTGGATCTGGAACTGACCCCCGTAATGGGTACGGTGCCGATCAAAGGGCGTGCCGCATCTCTGGTTGCTAACGGACAATTGAGCTTTTTCATGGAGTTGACGGACTCGCAGAGCGGTGAGGTACTGGCTCGCGGCGGAGATCAGGAGAAAGCTGTGGCCGAGATCGCGACGGCGGCTACAGATCGCGACTGGGAGCAGACCGAGGCCGCCGCCCGCCGTTGGGCGCAAATGTTTCGTGACTTTCTCGACGAAAACCTGGGGCGCTAAATTCGTTCAATTGGTGATCAGCTCTAGTGGTCCAACAGGTTAATATTGATGGGTTCAGCGAGTGGTGAAGCGGTTGACCGCAAGGCGCGTCTCGCCGGTAATGGCTGGTCCTTGCCAAGAGGCGCAACACCGCGGACGACCGCTTCACGACTCGCCCGAAGGGAGCCACCCGGAGCATCCAATACGGCGTTACAGCCCTCGACAAGGGCCAGCCATTCCCTTCGGACTGCGCCTTGTCTTGGATGATCCGGGTGGCTCTGAACCCATCAATATTAACCTGTTGGACCACTAATCCTGTTGGCAGATCAGGATCCTCGGTGCCGTGATGGAGCCGATCAGCAGTGTTTTACCGTAAGTCGCGCCTACGCTGCTTGCTGATATTTCGTCGCCGCGGTTCAGGTAAATTTCATTTATCGTTTCGCATGGCCTTGATTATCCAGCTCGATTTTCAGGATCTGTGACGGCGCGTCGGCCCCCATGATGAAGTGCAGCACCAGCGCCAGCAGGCTTGAATGTGCGCCAACCCAGAGGCTGCCGTCTGCCGCGATATCGATGTTATCCGGTGAAGTTCCGATCGGAATGCGTTGCGTTGTCGTCACGCTTCCGTCTGCGCCGTTACGACTGAGGATCCGGATAACCTGTCCGCCGGTTTCAGCGACGTACAGTGTGCTGAGATCAGCCGATACATTGATGCCGCCGCCCGACTCAATATCGTCCGCGACCGCTGTCGCCTTGCCGTTATCGATATAGATGAGTTGCGTCAGGCTGCCGTCGCGGGATGCACCGTTGTCCTGTGCAACGTAAAACTGGCGAGGGCCCACCGCAACCAGATCATTTGCGTTCTCGATCAAAGGCTCGGAGACGGTTTCAACATGTTTGAAACGACCCGGTTCGGCTTCGCTGAATAGCTCGATGAGATCCTGTCCCATTGTCCTGTCGAGCGGATGATTGATCACCACCATGGAACGCTGCCCGTCCTCGTCGATGAACAGACTCAGGCCGTGAGGCCGAAAATGATCCGGCGGATCGATCAGGGCCGGCTCTATCCCGCCGGATGTATCGTTCAGGTTCAGGCGACCGATACTGCCCTGGGCCGCCTCACCTTTTGCCAGAGCGCCCCGGTCAATCATTGACAGATAGGCAAACCCGCGCTCGCGGTCGATCTGAATATCTTCGGAACTTTCACCGAGCTCAAGGACTTCGCATTGTCCGGCGAAATGCGGCTCGTCCTGGCTGAAACTCAGGTATACGTTGATGCCGACGGCGACGATAGCGACGAGCCCGATAATGCCGAAGAGAAGATATTTTATTATTTTCACCATGTGTCGCCTTGTACCAAAGCTGGCACCCCAGCTGTCAATTCACCAGGTTAACCCACGCCGAACTTATTCTATATAGATTTGGCGGATCACTCTACGGATGATTCTTCATGGCCGGTTTGTAATGGGACATCGGGTTCACCACTATGGATTTGTAGCGCTATCGAGATACTGGGGCAAAATAATATGGCGGAGCCGGCGAGAAAAATGTTTGACGAATCAGGACTTCGACTCGGTCCGCGGCGGCTGAATTTGTGGATGATGCCGGGCGTGTCCCGGTTGAATGTCTACACGCTTCTGTTTGGTTCATTCTTCGGTATCGCAATGATGAGTTTCATCAATGCAAGCCAGCCCTACCTGTTTACCGAAATCCTGAAAATCCCCGAGTCCGAGCAAGGTGCGCTGGCCGGCGACCTGACGTTTTACCAGGAAATCGTGATTATCCTGAGCATCGGACTGATGGGGGCTCTGTCGGACAAGGTTGGTCGCAAACCCATTTGGGGCGCGGCTTTCCTGATTATCGCGCTGGGCTATTTTATTTATCCATTGGCGCAGAATGTTGATCAACTCATCCTGTTTCGGCTGGTATTCGCCGTTGGATTTGCCTGCAACGTTGTGATGTTGCCGGCGGTCGCCAATGATTATCCCCAGGAACCCGCTCGCGCAAAAATGCTGTCAACCTGCTTTTTGCTGAATGGTCTCGGCTTTATTCTGATACTGACGCCGTTGCGCGCCGTGTTGCCGCTTTTTGCGACAATAGCCGATGACCCGGTTGTCGCCGGGCGATACTGGTTGTGGTCGGCATCCGGGATTTGCCTGGTCGTATCGACAGGCTTGATGGTGGGCCTGAAGCCCGGAGCGCCACAACAACTGCAAAAGCGAGACCCGTTCCTGGCGACGCTAAAAATCGGCATCAAGGCTGCCCGCCAGCCACGGATTGCACTCGCCTACGTGGCGGCTGTCGTGTCCCGGGGGGATCTGGCGGTACTCAGTACTTTTTTCACGTTGTGGCTGACCCAGGTGGGCACGGGTGTCGGTATGACCACCGGTGAAGCCAGCGTACAGGCCATCAAGTTCTACATTCTGATCCAGGTTTTCGCATTACTCTGGTTGCCGGTTATGGGTTGGCTGCTGGATCGGGTCGACCGCGTGGCAGGTTTGGCACTGGCCATGGTGCTGGCAGGTAGTGGATATTTTTCGCTGAGCCTGGTTAATGATCCACTCGGCAACCAGATGTATATAGCCGCAGCGCTGGTCGGCATGGGAGAAATGTCTGCCAATATATCCTCGCTGACGCTGATTGGTTCGGAAGCCCCGGTCAAGGGCAGGGGAGCGGTGATTGGATTGTTCAGCCTGTGTGGTGCGATCGGCATATTGCTGGTGGCTAAAATAGGTGGTTCTTTGTTCGACACCAATCCGCTGGGACCGTTTCTGCTGGTGGCGAGCGCGAATATCGTGGTATTGGTGCTTGCCCTGGCGATGCTCGCAGCCGGCCGCAGGAAAAAATAGGGGCATCGAAGCCAGCAGGTGGACGGATGGCCAAGCAGGGGCAGGCTGCTCTTTCCTCCCTTCAGTCCCTTGACCTACAGTTGAGGCTGCTCGCATCAGAATAAGATGAATTAACAGCGTGAAGCAGAATTTCGGCGATCGTTTGATGTATATCGGTGGCGAATTCGTCGCCAGCGAAAGCGGTGACTGGATGGATTCCGTCAACCCCGCGAACGGGGAAGTTCATGGGCGCGTTCCGGCGGGTAGTGTCGCTGATGTGGATCGTGCCGTAAAAGCAGCAAAAGCTGCGCAGCCCGACTGGGCCGCTTTACACGTGTTCGAGCGCGGGCGCTTGTTACGCGAACTGGCCGCGGCGATGCAGGCTCGGCAGGATGACGTGTTACCGATGGAAGCCGCCGATACCGGGAATACGATTGGCAGTCTTGGCGGAGATGTTGTGCTGGCTGCGGGCTATATCAATTTTATCTCTGGTCTGGGCATGGAAATTAAGGGCGAGAGTGTGCCGGCGACTCCGGAAAACATTCACTTTACGATGCGCGAACCCTACGGAGTAGTCGGGCGCATCGCACCGTTTAACCATCCGTTTCTGTTCGCAGGAGCACATCTGGCCGCTCCATTGATGGCCGGTAATGCGGTGCTGCTCAAATCGCCTGATCAAAGTCCGCTGTCGGCGAGCATTATTGGAGAGATTTGCCATGAGGTGCTTCCGCCTGGGGTCGTGAATATCGTATCGGGCGTTGGCACGGTGGTGGGTGACGCGATCGTTCGCCATCCGGGCGTGCCGCGGATTGGATTTACGGGTTCTGTGCAAACCGGGATGGCGATACAACGAGCGGCCGCCGAGGTTGCGGTTAAACACATCTCACTGGAACTCGGCGGCAAAAATCCGTTTATCGCCTTCCCGGATACGGATCCCGAGCAGATCGCGAACGCTGCGGTCAGTGGTATGAATTTCGCCTGGTCAGGGCAGTCCTGTGGTTCGACGAGTCGATTGATGCTTCACGAATCGATATATGAGGAGGTCGTGGAGCGAATCGCCGAGCAGGTACGTGCCATCAAGCAAGGTGATCCACTCGATCCGAAATCAGAGATGGGGCCAGTCAACTCCGAGCC
>PVMK01132001.1_pt1 | contig 16407 bp, 11 predicted proteins | sample 1853481 | NCBI WGS metagenome assembly PVMK01 (sample SAMN08533507, study PRJNA380276) | Marine sediment metagenome, whole genome shotgun sequencing project.
CTGGTGATGGAAATCATTGCAGTTGATGAGTTTGACTTGGAAGAGATCCAGGCCGGCAGAAGAAAACCGGCGCCAAAACTTGACCGGCGGGTGGATACGAAACACGCTGCCTAACAAAAGCGTGGTTCACATATTCTTGTGTTACTTGCTGGGGAGCCAGTCCAGAGCAAGGACCCTCCTGTTTTTTGCTGTTAGACTTTCGGCCCCGCTCCGATCCCGACGGATCTGGCGGGACCATTGCTTTGGGTTCCCGGGAAAAACAGGTTTGAACGCCTGCCGGGTGAAACGGGAAGCCGGTGAAAGTCCGGCACTGCCCCCGCAACGGTAAGCGAGTCAATCCACCTCATGGCGGATTGTTTGCGGCCTGATGCCACTGCACGATGTGTGGGAAGGCGCCGCAAAGGCTACGGAACATCTGATTTGTTCAAAGCCATTCGTAAGTCCGGAGACCGGCCCAGAGTTCGCAGTAACCGTGTTGCGGAGGGCAACCTGGGTCTGTGGATTCCTCCCGGCCCCTTTCTCCGCAGCGCTTTGTAATCGCGGGTGTGCGCTACGGAGGCAAAATGAAATCCTGGAAATTCTTATCTTCTGTGCTGTTGGCGGCAGCTGGAATCTCATCGTCAATTCAGGCTGATGAAAACGAAACATATGAACTAAAACCGAACCTGGTGGTAACGCCGTCCCGCATGACCGAGCCACTGGATGATGCTCTTGCTTCGGTCAGCGTGATCACGCGCGAAGACATCGAACTTTCAGTGGTCCAGGACCTGCTTGAATTGCTGCGCCTGCAACCGGGGGTAGATGTTGTTCGTTCCGGGGGGCCGGGTGCGCAGACCAGCGTGTTCCTGCGCGGCAGCAATTCCAACCACGTGCTGGTGCTGATTGACGGTGTGCGTGTCAGCTCATCCAATACCGGCGCATATTCCTGGGAACAATTACCCATAAACCAGGTTGAACGTATTGAGATTGTTCGTGGACCGCGCGGCAGCATTTATGGTTCTGACTCCATTGGCGGAGTGATCCAGGTATTCACACGCAGCAGCCCCGATCCCTATGCGAGGCTTACCGGCGGTAGTTATGGCACATTCGAATTTGATGGTGGTCTTGGCTACGAAAGCGAGCGGACCCGGCTCAGCGTCAATGCCGGATACCGTAACGTTGACGGTTTTTCAGCTCAAAATCCCGATGGTTTCAGCTATCACCCGGATGATGACGGATTTAAGGGCGTCAACCTGGGCGTAAAGGGGTCAGCTGATACTGACTACGGTAGCTGGCACATTAACCTGCTGGCACTGGATAATGAAAGCGAGTTTGACCAGGGTGTTTCAGATGCCCGTCAACTTGTGACCTCCCTGGAATTCCGGGGTAGTTTCTCGCCGGGTTGGCAATACCAGATCCTGGGTGGCTATGTCGACGATGAACTTGAATCTGACTTTGAGTTCTTCACCACAGATTTCCAATCCAATCGTTTCAATTTAAGCTGGCAAAACCAGTTGGCCACAGGTGAACTGGGGAACCTCAGTTTCGGACTGGATTATTATCATGAGAAAGGAAAATCCCGGTATTCCTGGGACGAGAGCAGGAACAACACGGGGCTGTTTGCCAGCTATGACCAGTACTTTTCCTCCCTCCACCTGCAAATCAGTGGCCGCTTTGATGACAATAGCCGGTTTGGCACAGAATTTACGGGCCAGATTGCGGCCGGCTACGATTTCGGCAATTCCTGGCAACTGACCGGGAGCTATGGATCGGCTTTCAGGGGGCCCAACCTGAGCGAGCAGTTTTCACCCGGTTTCGGTGGTTTTTTTGCCGGAAATCCAGACCTGGAACCGGAGTCTTCCACCTCCGGCGAAATCGACCTGCGCTGGAGGCATGACACGGCCGGTAGCTTTTCAGCCGCTGTGTACCGCACCAGGGTTGAAGACCTGATCGCCTTCAACGGCATCAACTTCCAGGCCATCAATATTGCCGAGGCCCGCCTGGAGGGTCTGGAGCTTGACTACTCTATTGCCTGGGATGCCTGGTTGTTGAACGCTAATGCCACATTCCAGAATACGGAAGACCGCTCGACCGGTGAGTCACTGCTGCGAAGACCCGACGAAAAAGGCTCCATTACACTGGACTATAAATTCTCCAATGGATCCTGGCTGGGACTGGAGTGGTTCGTGTCGGGTGAGCGCAATGATTTCGGCGGAATCAAGCTGGATAGTTACAGCTTGCTGAACCTGAGGGCCGGCTGGTTGTTCACACCCGCCTGGCGGCTCGAATTCAGAGGCGACAACCTGCTGGATGAGGACTACGAGCCCGCATTTGGCTTCAACAGCCCCGGCCGGTCGTACTACGTATCACTGGCCTGGATGCCCATGTAAGAGCCCGCTTGCGGGCGATTCTTCCAGAACTTTTCGCCCGCAAGCGGGCTCTTACATGTCCTTTTGTTTCCTGGCCCGCCGCCGCAACTCCATTGGATGTTCAACCCGGCGAAACTTGTCCAGGACATGAATCAGTGCGCGTAGGGGATGACGCAAAGGCATGCGCGGCCCGGCAAAACGCATTGCAGCCTGCACCTGCTGTCGCTGCAATGGTTTGTAGCAGTGGATGGGGCACTTGGAGCAAGCTGGTTTGGCAGCACCGTAGGGGCATTTCTCCAGGCGTTTCCTGGCGTAACGAAGAAGGTAGTCACAGCGTTCACAAAGCTTGCCCTCATACGGAACATGATGGTGTGAACAATATATTTCCATCATGCAACCCAGGGTTGCATACTCGCGTTTCAATCTACCTTCAAGGGTGCCCATGTTTCCAGCTTAACCAGCTACCGCAAATCATGTTTTGACCGGGGTCAGAACATTCCCGTTTCCAGCTTGGCTACCTCGGACATCATGCTGTAGTTCCACAGCGGATCGAATGTCAGTTCCACCTCAACTTTACTGATTGTCGGCACTATAGCCAGCTTCGAGCGCACGTCGTCAACGATAATATCGCCCATTCCGCATCCGGGTGCAGTCAAGGTCATCTGCACTGATACGGTGCGCTCTCCGCTTTCATCACGCCCTATCTCGCAGCCGTATACCAGCCCCAGGTCCACGATATTGACTGGAATTTCCGGATCGTAGACTGTTTTCATTTGCTCCCACAATAATTTTTCCAGGTCTTCCTCCGTCGCATTCTCAGGCAGCCTGGGAGGCATAACCGGCTCCTTGCCAATGGCGTCGGCATCCACACCCGCAATACGAAACAGGTTGCCGTCAACAAACACCGTGAAGCTGCCACCCAGAGACTGGGTAATATAGGCAACTGTCCCCGCAGGCATGGTGACTTCGTCCCCCGAAGGAATCATTACGACTTCACAATCGCGTTCGAAGGTACAGGGTTGGCTGGTATGGGAAAACATGATTTTGAAAAGATGCGGACTACGGAATGATTTCTCAAGTGTGCGGAAGAGAAGGATTATACCTGTTTGCCGCAAAGCTGGCTTTAGTGAAGCGTGATCAGGATGGCAAAAAAAGCCCCGCAACACGGGGCTTGTTTTTTTTGCGTTTGAAATAGCGTTATTTCATCTGGGATTGTTGATAATTCTCGATTCCAACACGTGAAATCAGATCAAGCTGGGTTTCCAGCCAGTCGACATGCTCTTCTTCTGATCCCAGGATGCTGTCAAACAGGTCCCTGCTGACGTAATCCTTGCAAGATTCACAGTATTCGATTGCTTCGCGCAGGTCCGGGATGGCTTCCATCTCCAAAGCAAGATCACATTCGAGCATTTCCTGTGTATGCTCGCCTATCCTCAATTTGCCGATGTCCTGCATATTCGGCAGGCCTTCGAGAAACAAAATTCGTTCGACTAATCCATCGGCGTGTTTCATCTCGTCGACAGATTCCTGGAATTCATAATCGCCCAGGCTATCCAGGCCCCAGTCCTTGTACATGCGGGAATGCAGGAAATACTGATTGATTGCGACCAGTTCATTTCGAAGCACCCGGTTCAGAAAATCAATGACTTTGCGATCACCTTTCATTTGTAACTCTCCATTACTGTAAAGGACTCTGCGATCCTGAGAGATCATTCTACAAAAGGAATCATTCCGCTGCAGGAATGAGAATCATTGGCATGTAGTACCGGAAGATCAGATCGAAGAAACGATCCGTAATTGCTCCCGGGATGCTACCGAACCCTGATCGGCCAGAGCTTCATTCATCACTTCGCGAGCCTGTGCAACGCAACAACCGCATTGCGTGCCACAACCAGTCGCGCTGCTCAGGTCCCTGAAACTGGAAGCACCACCCTTAACGGCATTGTGGATGGCGGAATCGGTTACGGCGTGACAAATGCAAATGTACATGAACCCAGAGTACCCAAATCAACTTGTGTAGTAATTGATCCAGATCATAAATGCAAATGAGAATGATTGTCAATTACATTTTTTTTCCCTTGATATCCGCATCTCGAATAAGAATTCTTCTCAAAGGAATGACGCGTACCAGCATCGGGATGAGCACCTGGTCCTTAATGAGTATGGCCTGCAAGGAAATGCCGGCAATCGCATCCAGGAGGCCAGAGCCAATGGACCTTTATGCTGGGGGGTAAAATTCTTTTTTTAAATTTGAACCATGGGTTCCAACAGGGACAAAGCCCTGCGGTACACGTGGCGCTTGAAGGTAATGACGTTGTCCACCGGATACCAGAAATCAACCCATTTGAAACTGGTAAATTCCGGCTCGTCGGTCAAACCAAGGTCAAAAGCCGAGTCGTTACCCATGAAGTGAAGCAGGAACCAAACCTGTTTCTGGCCGATGCACAGGGGCTTGGAATAATGCCTTTGATATCGGCGGGGCAGGCGATAACGCAACCAGCCGGGTGTGGAACCCACAAGTTTTACCTGGTCAGGCGCCAGACCGGTTTCCTCTTTCAACTCCCGATACATAGCCTCTACAGGCGTCTCATCGCTGCGCATCCCGCCCTGCGGGAACTGCCATCCGTCATTGCGGCATCGCTGTGCCCAGAAGACTCTGTGGTCCCTGTTCATCAGCACGATAGCAACGTTGGGTCTGTAACCGTCTGGATCAATCATTCCTGCCCGGGCCTGTAAATACTTGCCAGATCGCTGCGTTGCCGGCCCAAATGGTTCCAGGCAAGACGCGAGGAGTGTTGTTTGGCTGGTCCAAATGAGTGACGAGCAACGCCGCATGGGGCCATTTGGGACGACAACCCGGAGGGACGGGTCCCATTTTGCCCACTGTGGCGTCTCTCCTCACTAAAGTATATAAAATACATTACGCTCGGCGTTCCTTGCATTGAACAAAATGGGCTCCCGTCGCAGTGACCTGGCAAGTATTTACAGGCCCGAGTTGCCTGCCTTGATTGGCACGTGTGATACTTCCACTCCTCTGATCTCTGAATGTTAATCGTTTATCTCCTATGATGCCAACAGCACATCGGCGCCTGGTGTTTTTTTTACTGGTCATACTGTCCGCCGCCAGTATCATCATGGCCTCAGCAGCCGGATCCGTGTCGCTCGGCTGGGAACAATGGACAAGCGCCCTGCTACATCCCGATTCTGAATTCGGGGAACTGGTATGGCGTTTACGGATTCCCCGGGCTGCGGCTGCCTGGACTGTTGGTGCACTGTTATCCCTTTCCGGCTGCCTGATGCAGGTTTTGTTACGCAACCCGCTTGCGGATCCCTATATCCTCGGGCGTATCCGGAGGTGCATCCTTCGCTACTCTGCTCGGCATGACAGTGGGCGTGACCGCCTCTCTGCTGCCTGCACTGGCCTGGGCGGGCTCACTGATTTCTATTCTGATCGTATTCAGCCTTGCCCGGGGAGAGGGTCCATGGAGCAGGACGCGCTTATTGCTCACAGGAGTAGTGACTGCCTCCGGCTGGGCTGCCTTGATCAGCCTGTTGCTGACCCTGGGCTCTGACAGCAGCCTCCGGGGTATGCTGTTCTGGCTGATCGGGGACCTGAGTTATGCCCGGCTGCCTTCCTGGGCGCTGGCAACGCTGGTATTCATCTTCCTGATTTGCCTCGGACTGGCCCGTAGCCTGAATGTACTTGCAATGGGAGAAACCACCGCCCGCCTGTTGGGCGAACCGACCCGGAAGCTGCTTTGGCTTGTCTACCTGTTGGCTTCCATTCTCACCGCCACTGCCGTTTCGATTGCCGGCAACATTGGTTTTGTGGGCCTGATTGTGCCTCATTTGATGCGGCTGATCGTGGGCTCGGACCATCGCGTCCTGTTGCCGGCCGCTGCATTGTTTGGCGGCTTTTTCCTGGTATTTTCGGACACACTGGCCCGGACGGTGCTTGCACCGCGGCAGCTTCCGGTGGGTGTAGTCACCGCACTGATCGGTGTACCGCTGTTCCTGCTGCTGCTCAACCGGGCAAGGGTGAAGCAGTGATCGAGCTTGCCTGCAAACATCTTGACCTGCAGATTGGCGGCATCGATGTGGCTGCTAACCTGAGCCTGGAACTGGCTCCCGGCGAGTTCTGGGGTTTGCTGGGGCCAAATGGTATTGGCAAGACAACCTTGCTCAAATGCCTGGCTGGACTCTCACCTCCCGCATCCGGGCAGGTATTTCTGGAGTCCCGCGACATCAATGAACTGCCACGTAAACTGGTTGCGCGGCACATTGGCATGTTGCAACAGCATACAGTCTACGTGTTCGATTCCAGCGTCATGCAGACCGTGTTGACCGGCCGGCACCCGCACCTGGCTTACTGGGAACGTGAGGGCCCGAATGATCTGCAAAAAGCCCGTGACGCACTCAAAGCAGTGGAACTCGATGGATTCGCCGGGCGTAGTGTGACCGGCCTTTCGGGTGGCGAAGCCCGCAGGCTGGCCTTTGCCGCGCTGCTGGTTCAGGATCCGGAGATCATGCTACTGGATGAACCCACCAACCACCTGGACCTCCGGCACCAGGTACAAATCATGGGCATGATCCGGGATCGAATCCGGCACGGTGGATTTACCGCGATTGCCGCCCTTCATGACATCAACCTGGCAGCGCGCTATTGCAGCCATATTCTCATGCTGCTCGGAAACGGCGATTGGGTAGCTGGCCGGCGCGAAGAATTGCTGAACGAGACCAACCTGGAAAAACTTTATGGTTGCCCGGTGGAAATGATCCAGGGCCGGAACGGTAAACACTTCCACCCCGCAGATGGGTGATTCCTTGCTGTAAGAGGTCGCTTGCGGCCGAAATGTATTAGCTTGAATAGTAATCGGCCGCAAGCTACCTCTTACAGCAAGCACGTTCCCACAGTTCAGGATTTTGCCTGCTGGCGCAGCCCGGCGTAGAGTTTCCCCAGCCTCCAGGCACCCAGGCCCCATAGCCCCATGACCGGTAGATAAAACCAGGTTATTTGTGACAGGGATAAACCGGCCGACGTGAGGCCTTTGAAAATCCAGCTTGCGGTCACGTCGCTGCCCCGATAAACCACTGTATCGATAAAATTCTTGCTTTTGTACTTGGTCTCACGATCCACCACGGTAAACAGCATTTCCTTGGCCGGCCCCAGCACACCATAATTCATTGATCGCTGGGCCACCTGTATGGCCGCAAACAGGACCAACCCCATAGCGCTGCCCAGTATGATGAAGCCACCCGCAAGCATCATTGGAACCATTACAAGCGTTCTTGACATGCCCAGACTGGTGACCAGTCGCGAAGTAACCAGGAACTGGAAAATAAATGCAATCACCTGGACCACCAGGTCAACGATGCCAAAAAAATGAGTGCGTTCGTCAAATCCTACAATCTGATCATTGACCAGCACCGCCAGGCCGTTGTAAAGAAATGTGGAAGTCAGGTTGTGCAACAACATCAAAAGGCAAGCATACAGCAGATATTCGGACCGGAAAACATGCACCGCACCTTCCCAGATGCTTCCGCCGATCACTGCTGTTGGCTGGTCGTGGTGCTGCCTCTTGGTATAACGGCCCAAAATAACTGCCAGTACGGTGGCAAGCAGTAAGCACACCGCCGCCACCATCATCATTTTGTGTGAACCCAGTGTGAGAACCAACGCTGTGGTTGTCCAGGACCCTACCATCGCACCCAGGCTGCCTCCCGCCATAATAAAGCCAAACAGGCGTTGCGCCTGGCCCGGCTGAAAAATGTCCGCCATGAAACTCCAGAAGATCGAAACCACGAAAAGATTGAATACGCTGAGCCAGATGTAGAACGTCCGCTGCATCCACAACGGGGTATCGTCGTCCCTGAAACCGAGAATGAACAAAACGAGGTTGAACAGGAAAAACAGGTAAATCGAAGGGATAAACTGCCCCCGTCGGAAGCGGGAAACAAGAAAGCCGAAAACGGGCACAATCGCCAGCATCGTCAGGAATGTTCCAGTGTAAAGCCAGTGCAGAATTTCGCTGTTATTGGCCGCCACGGTGCCACGGATGGGCCGCAACATGAAATAGCCACCGAGAAGAAAGAAAAAATAGCAAAACGCGATGGCCAGACGGGGCCATTCACCATGTTCCACGCGGACCATGCGTTCGAGGAAATTATTGCCGTGAACAGCCTTGCTGCTGTCAGTCATTCTTATGGTCTGCGGGGCTTAAGGCCAGTTAACACTTGGCTAGCTGTCCATGATATTGACGGCTTGGCCGGGCCGCAGCCTTTCATTCCCGCGAATGATCACCCTGTCTCCCGGAGAGACGGAGCCACGCACTTCAATATGCTCCCCCTGGCCTACCCCAACCGTCACGTGAATTTGCTGAGCCTGGTCGTCGGCGTCAACAATAAAAATACTGTGCCCGTCTGGGCGTAACACCAGGGCGTCCCTCGTAACAGTCAGCACTTCGCACGGTAGTTGCGGTCGGAATCGACACGCGCAATGTCTGCCCAACCGGAAAGCGGCTGCCTTCCAGGTCCAGCCGCAATTCGAACTGATGGGTATGCTCATCACCGACCGCAACTACCGTGCGAACCTCACCGAAAGTTGTCAATTCCCCGGCCCGCAGATCGAGCAACTGCCCCGTTTTAACGAATGGATAATATTTCAGGGGCGCACGTGCGATCACTTCCAGGCTTTGCTGATCAACCAGTCGGACGACCTTGCTGCCTTCAGTCACCCGTTCACCCGGCGTCATCAGGCGCTCCACGACCACACCGTTGAAGGGGGCCATGATCTGGGTCCTGGCCAGTTGATCAGTATTCTGAGCCAGGCGAGCGCGTGCGATCGCAAGGTCCCCCCGGGCTACGTCGCGATCGGATCGTGTCTGATCCAACTGGGTTTGGGCAGCCAGGTTGGATTCAGCCAGTTGACTGAACCGTTTCTCCTCACTTTCCAGGAAACGTAACCGGGCCTCTGCCCGCTTCACCTCTGCCTGCAATTCAGCCTGCCTCAGGCGGAGGCTGGTGTCCTCAATTTCAGCGACTGCTTCTCCAGCCAGGACCACTGTACCCACATCCGCAACGCTGATGAGCCTGCCCTGCACTTCGGCCGACAACCTGGCGTCGTTCCTGCTGACTACCGTGCCCGGAACCAGCGTGACCGGCGCAATGTCCTGCATGCTGGCCTCGGTCACTTTCACCAGCGCTGGCTGGTTTTCCTGAGACCAGGCCAGCCCGGAAAGCACCAGCAACAGCAGCGCAAGCCCCACTTTTGTCGTTCTTGGCAATTTAATCATCATCTTCATTCAGCTCACTTCCCCAACCAGGTTCGACGCAGGATTCAGTTCTTCTTTCATACGTAACAGGCTGGGAAGCAACAACAGGGTAAACAGCGTACTGATCAGCATACCACCAACAATCACCGCGGCCATCCCCCGGTACAGTTCTGTGCCTGAACCTGGAATCAACATCAACGGCAGCATGCCGAAAATACTGGTCATGGTGCTCATCAGGATGGGACGCAAGCGCAAGCGGATTGCACTTTCGACCGCATCCCGCCGGCCCATGCCTTCGCGTTCGGCATCGCGGGCGCGATACACCAGCAAAATGGCATTATTCACCACCAGGCCCAGCAGGATAACGAAGCCGATCATGGTCAGCAGATCCATCTGTTGTCCGCCGGTTGACAAGAGCACCAGGTCCATTAGACGCAAGGATATGATACCGCCTACAGTCGCCATCGGGATGGTCAGGATTACCAGCAGGGAATCGGTGAATGAACGGAACAAGGCGGATATCAGCAGATAAAGCAGCACGATCGCCAGCGCGAAACTGCCCGACATGCTCGTAAGAGCCTCGTCCAGTGCTTCAGCCGTACCGCGCAACGTGACCGAGCCACTCATTGGCAACAGCGGCAGTATCGCGGGTTTGACCTGCTCATTGATGACAGCCAGAGCTTCTTCCATCGCCATACCGGATGGTGGTGTCACCTCCAGTGTCAGGGTGCGCTTGCGGTCGATACGCCGGATCTGAGACGGACCGGCTGTACGCGTTACACGGGTGAGTTCGCCAATAGTCAGCACTTCGCCACTGGCGGTAGCGACCGGCATGGCAGCCAGTTCTTCGGGCGTGTACCACTCTTCGGCCCGCAGGATGACGTTATAGCGCCGGTTGCCGTCGAAATATTCGCCCAGGAAGACGCCATCCCCCATGGCGCGCACGATGGCGGCCATGCGCGAGCGGTTCCAGCCGACCTCGGCAATTTTTCGGTCGTTGGGGATCAGCCTGAGTTGTGGTTCCGCTAGCTCCAGGCTGGGGGAAGGACGAACGCTGGCGCCCGGTAAAGCCTGCATGATGGCGTCAAACCCTGCGTGTCCTGCTGCCAGCAACGACTCAAAGGAGTCACCCTGCAAATCCACATCAATCTGGCGGCCTCCTCGCGAGCCACCGAAAACTGCTCTGCGCTGCGCAAACCCAAAGGTGTCGGGGAAGCCTGTCATGATCTCCGAATTGAAAATCTGCAGCAATTCGTCCACATCGCCGGGATCTACCGCTTCAGCACCCAGGAACATACCGAATGCTGGCGAGGCGCCGAGAAAATAGCTCCTTATCTGCTGCGGCTTTTCACCGTTCATATAAGGCTCAAGGCGTTGATCAATGACATCCAGGAGTTCACGGCTGGCGGTCTCCACACCAATACCCGGCGGCGTTATCATGAAACCGAAGATGAAATTACGCTTGCCCTCGGGCAAATAATCCGCTGGCGGAATCAGCAGCAAAGCTAACACCAGCGGCGCCCCGGTCAGCAAGCCCACGAAGGTCCAACGGCGCCGTGGCGTATCCGTCCAACTCATGATGTGCTTTGTCACCCAGCGCCACCAACTGCGGTGGTGATCCTCAATGGCTTCACCCTTGACCCAATCCGCCGCCGCTGTGGGCAGCACGGTAACAGCGACCAGCAAAGAGGCGATAACCGCCGCTGAAATGGTCACCGCCAGGTCGCCGAACAACTGTCCCGCTTCATCCTGCAGGAACACCACGGGCATGAAAATGGCGACGGTAGTTGCGGTGGAGGCCAGCAGTGCACCCCAAACCTGCGAAGTGCCGCGTAGCGCAGCTTCTTCGCCCTCACGCCCCGCCTCGCGTTGGCGGAAAATATTTTCCAGTACCACGATGGCGGCATCCAGCACCATGCCCGAAGCAAAGGCCAGGCCTGCCATGGATATAATATTCAATGTCCTGCCGGTGAAATCCAGCACCATGAAAGCGATCAGCAGGCACAGTGGAATGGAAAGCGCCACACTCAGCGTGGCGCGAAACTTGCGTAAAAACCACCACAAGACCACGATGGCCATCGACATGCCCAGCAGCAGGTTGTTGCGCACCATGCCGATGGAAGATTTAACGTACACGGTTTCGTCGTAATTTTGCTGAATGGTCAGGCCGGCGCGGTCCAGCTCATTTTCCGCCAGGTCCGCAATCACGGACTTGAGTTCGTCCATCACCTCCAGCACGTTAACGCCCGATTCAGGGATCACGTTTACAGCGAGTGACGGGCCGCCATTCTGATGCAACTGGGTGGCCACATCCACCATCGTCATCTCGATGCGTGCGATGTCATTCAGGCGAATCGGCTTGCCATCGCGCCATTCCAGCACCAATTCTCCCAACGAACTGATGTCGTACCTACCGCTGAAGCGGAGTGTGTACTGCCGGCGCCCGACTTCTGTCGAGCCCGCAGACACATCCGCGTTGCTTCCCAGTTCTGAGGAAATGCCGGTGAGGTCCAGTCCGATGTTGGCGGCTTTGTAGGGATCAAAGGTTATCCTGACTTCTTTCGGGCGCCCGCCGAATGAGCCGGTCTGGGAGATGCCCGGTATTCGCTCGAGCCGGGTGACCACCGTATCATCCACAAAGTCCTGGTAACTCGCAATCGGCCTTGTATTACCTGGTTTGGCCTGGATGGCGAACCAGGCAATGACTTTTGCAAAACGGTTACCACCCACCCGGATCACCGGCTCGTCGGCATCCACCGGGTAGCGCGGCACCTGGTTGAGACGGTTCATCACTTCGATCAGCGCCCGGTTCATGTCGGTGCCGATGGCGAATTCCAGGTTGATGGAACCCCTGCCGTAACTGGAGGTGGATTCCAGCTTCAGCAGGCTGGGCACGCTGCGCAGGACATCTTCCTGGGGCTCGATGATCTCCGACTCGATTTCGTTGGGCGCCGATGCCCGCCAGCGCGTAATGATGGTGATTTCCGGGCGCGAAATATCCGGAGTCATCTGGATAGGCAGGCGGGAAAGACTGATCATTCCAAAAATGACAACAAGAATGCAGGCCACGATCACCGCGACCGGATTGGAGAGTGCCATTCTTGTCAGTATCACTGCCTTGTCTTCCTGATCCAATTATTGGCCGTCAAGTATAGCGCGAAGCCCCGGTTCTGCGTTATTCAGCGCTGCAAAAAGATGCTGAAGCAGGCCAGCAATCCTTAAACCTGTATAGTGCACGAGCACCTGTTAGATTCACCATCGGCGGCTGGCAAATTCAGGAAAAATTGATCCGCATCATGTCGGTTGACGATTTCTCCTAATGACCTTGATCAGGGACTTGTTTAAAACCATCTATTGGTTAAGATGCCTTGTCTTCTCAATACGTAACCGTATGGAATTTGATTACATCATCGTAGGAGCGGGGTCAGCGGGCTGTGTGCTGGCCAACCGTCTCAGCGAAAACCCCAACAACCGTGTCCTTTTGCTGGAAGCCGGCGGCAAGGACTGGCATCCCTTTATCCACATGCCCGCCGGACTGGCCAAACTGGCTTCCATGCACAAGGTTAACTGGTCGTATGAAACGGCGCCCCAGCAGGAACTCGACGACCGCCGGCTTTACTGGCCACGCGGGAAAGTGCTGGGCGGTTCCAGTTCCATCAACGCGATGTGCTACTGCCGCGGCCACCGCAAGGACTACGATTCCTGGGCGGACGCCGGAGCTGAAGGCTGGGATTTTGACCATGTTCTGCCGTGGTTTATCAAGTCGGAAGACCAGGAACACGGTGCATCGGATTTCCACGGAACCGGCGGACCGCTCAGCGTGCAAAACCTGCGCCATACCAATCTCCTTTCCGGACACTTTATCGAGGCGGCCACGCAAGCCGGCTTCGAGAGGACCAGCGACTTCAACGGACCGCACCAGCGGGGGTTTGATTATTATCAGGTGACACAGAAAAACGGACGGCGCTGCAGCGCAGCCGTTGCCTATCTGCGACCGGCCTTGAGCCGATCCAACCTTGCAGTCAGCACCCATTCACTGGCCGAAAAAGTACTCATGGAAGATGGCCGGGCTACAGGAGTAACGTACCAGCGGAAAGGCAAGAGCCAGACCGCACGGGGCGGCCATGTCATTCTGGCCGGCGGCGCCATCAATTCACCCCAACTCCTGATGTTGTCCGGAATCGGGCCGGCTGACCATCTGCGAGACCTTGCCATCCACGTGCACCATGACCTGCCCGGTGTCGGCCACAACCTGCAGGACCACCTCGATATCTGCACACTTCGGATGAGCAAGGAACCCGTCACCTATGACCGGCTGAACGAATTCACTGCAGGCCTGCGCTACCTGTTTGATCGCAGAGGACCCGCCAGCTCGAATATCGCCGAAGCAGGAGGCTTCATTGTCAGCCGGCACGCGACAGACGACCGGCCGGACATCCAGATGCACTTCGTCCCGGCCCTGCTGGACGACCACGGCAGAAATATTCTGCCCGGATACGGCATGACGATCCACGCCTGTCCGCTGCGTCCGGAAAGCCGTGGGAATCTGACCTTGAAATCAGCTGATCCAAGTGAAGCGCCGGCCATGCAGCCCAACTACCTGAGCGAAGAATACGACCGCAAGATGATGCTGGAATGCGTGACCCTGGCGCGGAAAATCTTTTCCCAGCAAGCCTTTGACCCCTACCGTGGCGATGAAGTATTTCCCGGGGCTGACGTTCAGTCCGAAGAAGCGATTATGGCATTTATCCGTAAGAGAGCAGAAACCATCTATCACCCCATCGGCACCTGTAAAATGGGCACGGACGACATGGCCGTCGTTGACCCGCAACTCAATGTCCACGGCCTGCAGTCCTTGTCAGTGGTAGACGCCTCCATCATGCCCACCCTCGTATCCGGCAACACCAACGCCCCGACCATCATGATCGCCGAGAAATACGCCGCCGGGGTTTAACCCCGTAGAAGCTTGGGATCTCTCTGTTATCAGCTCGGATCCGGTGGTAATTCCCAACGGTGCGTGCGCCACATCGCCGAGAGAGTCAAGTCTTTAATCGCCAGCATTTCCTTGGGAATGCGGTCGTATAGACGAATGAACAGCTCTTCGTGATGGAGTAGCTCCTTTTCCCAATCATCGCGATCGATAGCCATGGTGCTATAGAAGTCAGCCTCCGAGAAGTCATCAAGCCCCGCCCAGGTGATGGCCTCATAGCGGGGTGTCCAGCCGATCGGGCTCTCGACTCCCCTTGCTACCCGCACGTGCGACCGGTTGACGATCCACTCGAGAATACGCATGTTTTCACCAAAGCCCGGCCACAGGAATTTGCCGTTTTCGTCGCGCCGGAACCAGTTGACGCCGAAGATGCGCGGCGGGTCCTGGATGTTGCGGCCAAAATTCAGCCAGTGATTGAAGTAGTCAGCCATGTGGTACCCGGCAAATGGCAGCATCGCAAATGGATCCCGCCGCACGACGCCCTGTTGACCAAATGCCGCTGCAGTGGTCTCCGATCCCATTGTCGCCGCGAGATAGACTCCGAAAGCCCAGCTGAACGACTGGTAAACGAGCGGAATGGTATTCGAGCGGCGCCCGCCAAAGACGAAAGCCTTGATGGGTACACCGGCCGGATCCTCCCAGGCATCATCGATCACCGGGTTCTGCTCCGCAGGTGCAGTAAATCGTGCATTGGGATGCGCAGCCGGGGTTTCACTATCCGGTGTCCAGTCATTCCCGCGCCAGTCAATGGCGTGATCGGGTGGATCACCATCCATGCCTTCCCACCAGATGTCACCGTCATCTTTTAAGGCCACGTTGGTGAAGATGCAGTTTTCCTTGATGGATTCCATCGCGCTCGGATTGGTCTCGTAAGACGTGCCGGGCGCAACGCCGAAGTAACCGGCTTCTGGATTGATGGCATACAGCCTGCCGTCGTCACCCGGTTTGATCCACGCGATGTCATCTCCAACCGTCGTCACCTTCCAACCCTGATCCTGGTAATGTTTGGGCGGAACGATCATCGCGAAATTGGTCTTGCCGCATGCGCTGGGGAAAGCGGCGGCGATGTAAGTTTTCTCACCGCTTGGCTCCTCAACACCCATGATGAGCATGTGTTCGGCCAGCCATCCCTCGTCGCGGGCCATGGTGGAAGCAATGCGCAGCGCCAGACACTTCTTGCCCAGCAAGGCGTTACCGCCGTAACCACTGCCGTATGACCAGATAGACCGCTCCTCGGGGAAATGAACGATGTACTTCTCGTCCGGGTTACACGGCCAGGGAACGTCTTCCTCACCCGGTTCGAGCGGTGCGCCCACGGTGTGCATACAGGGAATGAATTCACCGTCCGTTCCCAGAACATCGTAAACGGCATTGCCCATCCGGGTCATGATTTTCATGTTGACGACGACGTAGGGCGAGTCCGTAATTTCGACCCCGATTTGAGCGATGGGGGAGCCAAGCGGACCCATACTGAAAGGTATGACATACATCGTCCGGCCACGCATCGCACCATCGAACAGCCCGTTGAGGATGCGCTTCATATCACGCCGGCGCATCCAGTTATTGGTGGGGCCGGCGTCCTTTTCGTTGATGCTGCAGATGAAAGTGCGGTCCTCAACCCTCGCTACATCACTGGGATCAGAGCATGCCAGGAAGCTGTAGGGGCGCAGCTCGGGATTGAGGCGGGTGAAAGTGCCCGCACTTACAAGCTCCTCACAAAGCCGATCGTACTCTGCCTGAGAACCATCGCACCAGACGACCTGATCGGGTTTGACAAGATCTGCCATCTCGGAAACCC
>PVMK01189019.1_pt1 | contig 16407 bp, 15 predicted proteins | sample 1853481 | NCBI WGS metagenome assembly PVMK01 (sample SAMN08533507, study PRJNA380276) | Marine sediment metagenome, whole genome shotgun sequencing project.
AAGGATACGACACGGCCAACAACAACTGGTTTTGGGTTGAGTACAACCCCGATGGCTCGGTTTTGAATTACCAAGATGAAAGCCTGTACAACCTGACACCGGCCGATGTTTGCTTCGGGCGCGGAGAATCAATACTGATAAACAGACAAAGGATCAAGAAAAGCACTCTTGCAAAGCGTCGTTTGCATTATCAACGGCTCGCTGCGTAAGATGAAAACTGATGAGCAAAACACTCACTTAGATTAAACGCTTATCTGTACCATTTGTTTGAAGACGGACAGCACGAAATAAAAACGCGCGCGAGTGAAAACATGGAATCAATCAGTGTTGAGGATTTTGCAGCGTTTATAACGACGAACACCCGCTATATAAATTTTAATGGCGAAACGGGTGCGTGGGGTATCCGTGACAGGCGGGTCGGGCGCTAGCCTGCCCGCGTGTGCCAAAGCGGTGGTCGCTAGTTCGATTTGCCCGGGGAATTATTCTGTTCAGGTGAGGATCGCAAATACTCCGCATTTTTGGGGGGGTGAGGACTTGGGGTATCGGTGTTGCCAGTTTCAAGATAGGTGTAGAAGTCGTCGATATAATCCAGCATGAACATGTCGGCGCCGAGCTCAATAATTTTCTTGTAGAAAAAGGCGCGGTCCGATTGGTTTATGGTGCTGGTTATTATCAGCAACCCTTCAGCATGAGCTGTATCTATAAGTTCGGAAAAAAGATGGGATCGGCGGACAAAAATAGCTCTGATATTTGGGAATTTCTGAAGTATTGGCTTAATTTCTGCTGGATTTTTGATGCGCAGCATCAGCGGAGCATCGGGCCAGAAATTGACTACGCGCCGAGCAGTGGCCAGGTTAATCTCGCCGCCCCGCTGTCCGCCTACGCCCCGCTGTCCGACGGCTATAAGCAAGCACTCCCTGTCGAAGCCGAAGCGTCGAAACAATTCGATCGATGCCTTGTTCGGCCGCCCTTTTGCGTCCCATAGAATGCATATGCGCCCCTGTGTGAGTTCCAGCGTCTCTTCGAGGGTCGGGATCTGTGTGCCCACAAATTCATCAGCAAACCACGAGCCCGCATCAAGCTCCTTTAATTCGCTCAGGGTAAAATCGCTGACCTTTCCCACGCCATTCGTGGTGCGATCCACTGTTCCATCATGTATGACAACCGGGACCCCATCGCTGGTGAACCGGACATCGATTTCGACGTATTCCATACCCTTTTCAATGGCCGTCTCAAATGCCGGCAATGTGTTTTCGGGGCCATGTATGGTCGTCCCGCGGTGCGCAATTTTCATGATGGCGGGATTCGGCCGCAGGGTTTCTATGGGGGGGCGTTCTACTATTAGCGAGTTGCCAAATAACAGGACTTTCAAGGGGGAGCCCGGTGGCAGTGCCAGCAGCAAAATACCGACGACCGTAACAACTGCTGCCGCAATTATTAAAAATCTACGTGAAAGAATTTTAAGCATCCGCTAAAAGTAACATAAAAATCTGACAGGTAGGTTGCCGCCAGACCTGATCTCATAGGTCGTTAATCAAATCCAATGGGGGGCCGCATTTTTGAGCAAAAAGGGTAGTGTCGGGGTGGGTTCTGCAACGTTATACCAGGCATGGTGCGGGTTGATCGAAACTTCAAAGGGCCGAAAATCCAGTATTCCATCGGGGCCGATATCGCCAATGGAAAAGAATAAGGGCTGGTTTTCCCCTTTCATCCCGATTCCCGACCGGTAGGCAGGCACGCCGATAGGCGAAGTTTCTGCCACAAAACGACCTGATCCATCTCCTCCAATGATGGCATCCACTTTGCCGTCAATTAATGGCAAAAACTGCTGATTGGAATAGGTCGGCATATGGCGGTTTACCGGCGGCCCTACACGCCAGACGTTGTGATGGGTGAGCAACAGGGTCGGCTTAGTTGCGTCAATTTCGCCAAATGCTTTCTCCAGCTTCTCCTTCACCTCTGGCAATCGCAGGGAGCTGTTCAAAAGAAGAAAATTCACATGCCGCGTAGTAATCACATCGGGAAACGGCGCCACTCGCCTGCGATAGACCGAATCATCGCCTGCCGCATTTGATCGTGTTTCATGATTGCCGGGAACGAAAATTACCGTCCCATCCTGATGCTGAAAAAGATATTTTTCCAGCTGATCCCATTCTTCGTCTGAGCTTAGGCGGACAAAATCCCCCAACACGAACACATAGTGCGGTCGGCTCCGGTTAATAAGGTCGGCAACTTCGGTTAATACATCTGTGTGGCCTTCCAGCAAGCCGCGTCCATGTCCAATTACAACAAAGCGGGTATTCTGTGCAGGGTCATGCAGGCGCGTATTTTCCTCGCGCCAGTATTCTGCATTGAGATATGTATGCTCGCTGCTAAGTGCTACCGCCAAATCATTGCGGACCGCATAAAAAGCGGATTGCTGAACGCGGTTTCCTCCGAAGCCCTGGTACCCATTTTGCTCGTAGATAACCGAGTAGCCGTTGTCTTCAAGGGCTTCCATCTCCCTGGGGCTGAGGAGAATGTCGAAAATGATGTCCGGGCGTTCAACACAGCGCGCATAGGCATGCCAATTGTCAAAGAAATGGCTATAACTTAAGTCGAGCCCGCTAGTGCGGCGCGTCAGTTCATGACTCGGCTCACAATCCAGCAAAGCGGAGTCGTTTAGTCCACGCCTGTCACGAATCAGGATGTCACCGTAGTGTGATTGAGCTAGATGATGCATCACCATTCCCATCTGCCGACTCATTAACCTCACCGGACGATCCAGCGATGCCTCCAGTGTCGTAATCGTTTCGTTCAGAGCAGCGATCAGGGTGATATCACGCATTTGAGTGCGGTTGCTCATATCAAACCAGGACAAGGACATGCCACGTGCTTGCGGATGACGCTTTATCTGATCGACAAATTTGATGCTTATATGCGCCGGCATTCCCGTTGATTCACTTCCCAGTAATTGCGCTGCGGGTATTAATAACGAAAGGCTTAGTAGTGCTCCACATAAATACTGTATCCAGCGGACTCTTAATGCGTAATAAGCAAAGGCAAACATCAGGGCCATCAATGGTGCTGCATGGGTTAAAAATCGGGCGCCGATGACCCATTGTCCCTGCGTGCCCACTATCCAGTCGCCGCCTGACAATAGAATGAAACATAGATACGACCAGCAGAATATTGCGGTTACCCACAAAACAGGGGGTTGCTGGCTGGGATATCTGAGCATTTTCAACAGAGCCCAGCCTGTCACGCCGGCAAACAACAGCAGGTGTAATGCATAACCTGAGCGAAATGCGACAGCATTCAAAAAGAAACTATACCCGGCGAAAAAGGTCTTGACGGTCAGATCTAATCCGGCGAGTTTTGCCATGACCGGTTGCGGAAACAGCTGTCCGAAATAGGATAGCCGCCAACCCATGATCAGAACCATGAGCAAAATCGAAAGAAAAAATACACCAGCCAGCGCGTTTCCTGATAAAAACTGTTTTGCAGGCGCGTCGCAACGATTCTGATGCCAGGCGAATATCCAGCATCCGCCCAGCGCTAACAAAACAAACAGGCTGCCTTCCGGTCTTGCAAGCTGAAGTCCGGTTAACGGCAGAAATAGCCAGATAAACCTGTTTACGGAAAATCCGGACCGGATGCATTGCACCAGGGAAAAAACCGAACAGACGGTGAGCCAGCTCATCAAAGTGGATTCCATACCGCTTATAGCCCAGTACAGAAAGAGTGGGTTCAGCGCCAGCAGTAAAGCCGCAAGTCGGCCAGCAGCCGGGCTAAACACGTGGCCGAGGCGATAGGTTTGCAGAACTGTCAGTACGGCAAATACCATCCCCAGGAGGCCTCCCAATAAAGAGAAGGGCAGGTAAGTCAGTTTATATGCGAGAGCCAGAACCCCAACGTGCAATAAACTGGAGCTGATCTCTACGCGTTCACCATTATGGTTAAGTAAGGCGCCAAATTCTGACAGACTATGAGCAGCCCAATAGGATACATAGTTCTCGCCATAGCCTGACGATGAGTAAAGTGCAATTGGAAAAATTGCGGTGCAAAGTAAGCAGAAAAGCAGCGTCCCTTTTCCTGCAATGAGCGACTTCATTCTTTCTTCCATGTGTCTCGACTGTTAATGGGTAAGTTGCGCTTCAAAAAGGACACAAGCACTATATACAGTTTAATCGCCGATCTACACAGTCTGGAAAATGATTAGCAAGAATTCCTTAAATCGATTGCAGGTGATGATCTGTTTCCTCACGGGGGGTGCTGCCCTATATTTCTTTGTTGCGAACGTGACGCACTATTATTTTGTCGGTGATGATGCCTATATCAGCTTTCGGTATGCAGCCAATCTCGTTGATGGCTTAGGGCTGGTCTGGAACCCGGGAGAAGCGGTCGAGGGGTACACTAATTTTCTCTGGGTACTCCTGATGGCTGGAAGTCTGTCTGTAGGTGTTCCGCCGGAAATCGCTGCAAACGTCATCAGCATTGGTTGTTCTGTGTTGTTGCTAATGACCTTTCTGTACCTGTTCTCAAATTTGCATGGAATGAATAGCCCATGGACCTGGCTTCCGCTGCTCGTTTTATCCCTGAGCGCCAGTTTTACCGCATGGTCGACGAGCGGCCTTGAGACCATGTTCTTTAGCTTGTTGCTCTTCGGAGGTTTCATTCTTTTTATTCGTGAAAGAAACACGAATGCCGAGTTTCCTGTGCTTTCATCAGTGGCTTTTGCGGTCGCTACGCTAACCCGCCCGGACGGTGGTGTCTTCATTATTGCAGCGGGGCTGTTTTTTCTTTTCGACATCGTCTGGAAAAAACGAAGCTTTCGAAGTGGCGTGATTTGGGCTCTGCCTTACATTGCTATTGTCGGTGCTCATTTCCTGTGGCGGTATTCCTACTACGGCTATTGGTTGCCCAATACCTTTTATGCAAAGGTGGCCGGTCTCTGGCTTGCTCAGGGCGTGAACTATTTGTGGCTCTTTGGGGTGACCTATCGCATCGTCTGGTTTATTCCCTTCGCTTTGGTTCCTGTAATAGTGAGGCGTGATTACACGTCGTGTCTGTTTTTCGGGGTCGTCATCAACTATCTGCTCTATATTTTATATGTGGGCGGGGATGCGTTTGAGTTTCGTTTTCTGGTTGTTGTATTCCCGTATTTATACTGGCTCATTGTCGATGGCATCGCCTTAGTGTTTTCTGCGAGGCTGTCCGCTGCGCCTTTGCGCTATGGGGCCATGTTTGTTGCAGTGATAGCGACAGCAGGATTGCTTTGGACAACTCACTACGGGGCTGCTCATCCGATCGCCAAAAAATACAGGCATGGGAACGGTACGCTGGAGGGTATTCAGAAGTTTGCGAACGGGCGAGTGGAACAGGCGAGTTTCATCAAAGGTCTAATCGATAAAGGTGTTCTTCCCGAAGACCTCGTCATCGGAGTCGGGGCGTCGGGGGCTGTGCCTTACTTTACCGGGCTTCCAACGGTAGACAGGCGCGGACTGAATGACACGTATATCGCCCACATGCCTCTTAAGAAACGGGGCAGAATCGCGCATGAGCACAATGCGCCTTACGACTATCTCGTGAAGAGAAAGGTTGTTGTTTTTGACATTTTTAATCAGCTTGTTTTCCCGGATAAAGAGAAGATTACCGCGGATAAGAAATACTTCTACGATAATCGCGAAGCCCGGGTCAGAGCCGTAGAAGTTGATGGGCAATATCTGATATTTGCTACGTTCGTATCAGATGAAATGCTGAACGAGGTGTTTCGTGGGTTACCGGTTTTCAAGGCTGGGGGAGGCTAGCCCGTGGGTCGGTGAGAGGATTGGATCCTCCGGCCCCTGCGACATGCAGGATGCATAAGTGCCGCGGAGGGCAAGGATGCCCGAGAGCGACCCTCTCCAAACCGGGGTATGGATGTTAACTGATTGAAAACAGGTATTCGCGAGTATCGACGCAGAATATTACATAACGGTGCGCAACTGTCGCCTGCAAAACCCCCGCAGTTCGGACATCAATTTGAAATATTCGCTATCGACCCATGCCGGTCAATTATTATGCTGGAGTGAGTTTGCTTCAGGCTGCCGATGACGTGCGTCGGTCTGCGTAATGATTGGGGTGCTGCATTATTTCTGTGCAGCGGGGGAGAGCGTGAAGCCTAAGGCCTGTTTTCTTCTAGTGCATTCAGGTGTGAGCGGGATTAACTGGAATAAATGATGGATACCTATCAGATCTGGCTTTATGTACATGTATTGATGTTTGTCTACTGGTTGGGTGCTGATTTAGGCGTATTTACGCTGGCGCTGGCACTGAAGAATCCTGCCTACTCGGTTGAGCAACGTGTCCTATTGATGCGCATGTCTTTGTTAATCGATATGACGCCACGGGCAGCCATGGCATTGATTGCACCTGTTGGTTTGCATCTCGCTGAGTCACTGGGTCTGGTGAGTGTGCCGGGCTGGCTGACAGCGACAATCTGGGTTGTGGCTTTTTGCTGGATAGTGGGTGAGATAGTGGCATTCAGGAATATGGGTAAGCCGATCATGATGCGTATCTATATGGGGACCGGCAGCCTGTTTGTCATCGTATTTCTGAGTTGCACCTGGTATGGCATTCAGTCGTTACGGTGGGGTGAGCCTTTCATGGCGAACTGGCTGGCCATTAAAGTATTGCTATTTGGCCAGGTTTTCCTTATTTCCTCGCTGATGGCGTTGTTTTACGCGCCGGTCGAAGCTATTTTGCAGCAAATGCAAGCAAGTGGTTCCACGCCGGAGCTCGAAAATCGGCTGTGCAGGCAGGTTAATCGGGGTGCGGTGGTGACCGTGGTGCTGTTTTTGCTGCTGGCGACTATTGCGTTCATGGGGCAGGCCAAACCGCTTTAATTGCCGCTTCCCGGGGCTTTTTTTTGCTGTTATGCGGTGTAATGACCCGGATAGAACGTAATTTGGGGTAAACAAAGCTGTCACCGGGCCTGACGCTCCTCTATAATGCGCCGCTTTCCGGGCCATCGCCCATACGTTAGCTCATCCAGATTAATTGCTCCTGGCCTGTGCCAGTGGTGCTTTAATATCGGGTAGAGATGGGCACGTTTTAATAGAACCTTCAGGCAAAACCTTATGTCCTCCGTCGATCGGCTGCGCAATATCGCCATCATCGCCCATGTTGATCATGGCAAAACTACTCTCGTGGATCAGTTGCTGAAGCAATCCGGCACGCTGGGTGAACGGGTCGAGTTACAGGAACGGGCGATGGATTCCAATGAAATCGAACGTGAGCGCGGTATTACTATTCTTGCGAAGAATACCTCACTAACCTGGCGTGACTGGCGCATTAATATTGTTGATACACCCGGACACGCCGATTTTGGTGGTGAAGTTGAGCGTGTGCTTTCAATGGTCGATTGTGTGCTGTTGCTGGTTGATGCTGTTGAAGGTCCGATGCCACAGACGCGCTTCGTCACTCAGAAAGCTTTTGATCAGGGGCTTAAACCGCTGGTTGTTATCAATAAGATCGATCGTGACGGTGCCCGGCCTGACTGGGTGCTGGACCAGACCTTTGATCTGTTTGACCGGCTTGGTGCGACAGATGAACAGCTGGACTTTCCGGTGGTTTATGCATCGGCACTGGACGGTTATGCAGGACTTGAATCGGATGTGCGATCCGGTGATATGACACCTCTGTTTGAGGCGATTATTGAACATGTAGAACCGCCGCAAGTAGACCTTGACGGTCCGCTGCAATTGCAGGTCTCCAGCCTTGCTTATGATTCCTATATGGGTGTGTTGGGTATAGGTCGTGTCACCCGGGGTCGCCTTAATCCAAATACGCCGGTGACCATCGTCGGTACCGACGGCAAACAGCGCAACGGACGTATTCTTGAGTTGTTCGGTTTTAATGGTCTTGAACGGATCAAACTCACCGCCGCCGCGGCCGGTGACATCATCATGTTTAATGGTATAGATCCGCTGGATATTTCCGATACCCTGTGTGATCGAGAGCATCTGGAGGCATTGCCTCCACTGATGGTTGATGAGCCCACGATCAGCATGACTTTCCAGGTCAACAAATCGCCCTTCGCGGGTAAGGAAGGCAAGTACCTCACCAGCCGACAAATACGCGAACGATTGATGCAGGAGATCAAACACAATGTTGCTTTACGTGTTGAAGATACGGCAGACCCGGACAAGTTCCGTGTCTCGGGGCGCGGTGAGTTGCATCTGTCGGTATTGATCGAAACGATGCGGCGTGAAGGCTATGAGCTGGCGGTATCGCGGCCTGAAGTGATTCGCAAAGAAGTTGACGGGGTGATCCTGGAGCCATGGGAACAACTCACTGTCGATTTTGAAGAAGATTATCAGGGTGCTGTTATGAGCCGGCTGGCTGACCGTAAAGCACAGCTTCTGGATATGATTCCTGATGGCAAGGGCAGGGTGCGAATTGATTACCGCATCCCGGCTCGAGGTCTGATTGGGCTTTCGTACCGAGTATTTAACGGCGACAGCGGGTACGGGGCTGATCTATAACGTATTCGAAAAATATGACCGGGCTGTGCCAGAAGCCATTGGCCAGAGAAATAACGGCGTGATGGTGTCTACTGCGGCGGGTAAAGCGCTGGCATATTCGCTGTTTAATTTGCAGGAGCGTGGGCGATTGTTTCTGGGCCATGGTCAGGAGGTCTATGAAGGTATGCTGTGTGGCATACACAGCCGGGATAACGATCTGATCGTTAATCCGACCAAGGCCAAGCAACTGAATAATATTCGTGCAGCGGGTAACGATGAGAACCTCGTTCTGTCGCCCCCCTATCAAGTTCTCACTTGAGCAGGCACTGGAATTTATCGATGATGATGAGCTTGTTGAGGTAACGCCGGAAAGCATTCGTTTGCGTAAGAAAACCCTGAATGAAGGTGATCGACGTCGGGCTGTGCGTTTGCGTGCAGCGGCTAACGAGTAGTTGGATTGCGGATCCTTACCCACTGCAGTTTCACTTAATAACAAAAACTCTCCAGCCAACATAGGCTGTAACCTCTGTTGGCTCAGCTACGATCTTTTTACACCACCGATTGCCACTGGCTTATTTATGCTAGCCGTTATTAAGTGAGACTGCAGTGGGTAAGGACCTAATTATTTCTGGTCTTCGATTAGTTCCAGCCATTCACCCGCCGGGCCTTCAATAACGGCGACACGTCGACCGTTGTAGGGGCCAGTATCAATTGCAACAGGCGTGGCACGAAAGGCGACGGGGCAGTTGTCGAGATCAGCTACGCTGAAACTTACCATGCTTATGCCACCGGGTAACTGGCCCTCTCCACGGGGGCGTGCTGATGTGGTATTCGGATACTCATCAAGTTCAATGATACAGTTGCGCGGCCGAACCGTTGTGACGGCTATAGGAAACAGCGTATCCGACGGTGCGCCGGTCGCTTCCGCTGCCATCGGCATAACGAATGGGATGGGTTCACTAACGCGCTGCCCAAGTGTATTTCCATAAAAGTCCCGTAAGGCTTCCATTGACGGGCCGCCGACAATGACATTGAAGACTCTGTCTACACGCGATTGTGCTCCATGTAAACCATAGCGGCTACCGCCCGGTTGTATGCGCGTGAAATAGAGTGTTGTGCCCGCAGGCCCGCAAGTCTGGATGGCGCGTGGTGCTTTGGGGCTACTGTAGAGATCGCCAGGTCCGCCGGTACGTCGAAACGGCGAATTTTCGAATTGCAGTGCTAATGCGTCGGGGTCTTCAACCAGCAGTTCCGTGACGTTCCAACCCCAGGTGACGGGTGGCCAGTAGCCAGCCCGGTTTTTGGTTTCTATTAGCCGAATGTAAACCTCCGCGCCGCTGGCGGGGCCAAGTACCGCATACGCCAAACCTAAATCTGCCTGGGTGTCCCAGGCATTGCACTGAGCTGTATTCAGCGAGCCCTGATCGATGACCTGATAGTCAAGATAAGTCGTCCAGGCTGTCACCTCGGCAGCGAGGTCGGTGACGCAGTGGCTGACGATTTCGATGTCTTTAAGCAGGCGCAAGGGGGGCTATCCAAGCATGACGAGTGAGGCAGACTAGCTGTAAGGACTAGAACAGGCAAGCATGTATGTTCCTCCCGGGCTGGTGTTTCAGGTAAGGTAAGTTCTAGAGTGAATAAGAAAAAGCCTAAATATCACTGGTCATTTACCGGCCCGCTGGAGGTGAGCAAGCGGGGCTATGACCTGATTCGCGATCCTTTGTTGAATAAGAGTTCTGCATTTACGTCAGCAGAGCGTGATGCATTTCATTTGCATGGGCTGCTGCCTGCCTGTGTGAATACAATGGATGAACAATCTAAGCGTATACACAGCACGCTCACTGGTTACGTTGATCCGTTAAAAAAATATATTGCTATGACGGCGTTACACGACCGGAATGAGCATCTGTATTACCGGATATTGTGTGAGCATCTCGAAGAGTTCATGCCGATTGTCTATACACCTACCGTGGGGCTGGCATCCATGAATTTTAGTCATATTTTTCAGCGTGGACGTGGCACCTGGATAACGCCGGATATGCGGGGGCGAATCAAAGAGGTGTTAAGTAATGCGGTTGGTGATCGCGAGATAGCACTGGTCGTTGTAACAGACAATGAATCTATTCTCGGTATCGGCGATCAGGGGGGCGGTGGCATGGCGATCTCGGTTGGTAAACTGTCGCTGTATACGGCTTGTGCCGGTATTCACCCTGGCGCTACTTTGCCGGTCAGTCTGGATGTCGGTACTGAGAATGAGGCGTTACGCAATGACCCTTTGTATCTTGGCTGGCGTCATGAACGATTACGCGGTAAGGAATACGATGAGCTTGTTGAAGAGTTTGTTGATGCAGTCGCAGCCAGTTTCCCTGGGGCGTTGTTGCAGTGGGAGGATTTTCGTAAGGACAATGCATTGGTTCTGCTCGATCGTTACCGCCATCGCTTGTTATCTTTTAATGATGACATTCAGGGAACCGGTGCCGTGGCCCTGGCTGGTTTGTACAGTGCATGCCGGGTAGCTGATCAGTCACTGCGCGAACAGAGGATAGTAATTCTGGGTGCTGGCGCGGCTGGGCTGGGTATCGCCAAACAGATAAAGGCCGGTTTGCGGCTGGAAGGCATTCCTGAGAATCAGTTGGCGGCGCACGTAGCGGTGCTCGATAGTCGTGGACTGATCGTCGATGATCGCGAATTCAGGGATCAGTACAAGCGGGAGTTGGCATGGCCGGTTGAGCTGGCTGTGGAGATGGGGTTTGCGGATCCAGAGCAACGTGATCTGGAAAATGTGGTCCGCCATTTTAGGGCGACGGCATTGATTGGTGCTTCCGGTAAGGCAGGAGCATTTACCGAGAGCGTCATTCGGCAGATGGCCTCAGGAGTTGAACGGCCGATTGTTTTGCCGTTCTCCAATCCCACAGATCATGCCGAAGCTGTACCGGCAGATGTATTGCAGTGGACGGAGGGCCGCGCGCTGGTTGCGACAGGCAGTCCGTTTGATCCGGTGGATGTTGTGGGGCGCCGGTTCGAAATAGGGCAGGGTAATAATGTTTTTATTTTTCCCGGGCTGGGTCTGGGGGCATTACTGAGCGGAGCAACGGAGATCAGTGATGCCATGATTAGTGCGTCTGCTCATGCACTTGCCGATGCGGTTAGTGATGCGGAACTGGATCGTGGTTTGTTATATCCGGCTGTAAATCGGCTGCGGGATGTGTCCGTGAGTATTGCTGTTGCAGTAATGCAGCAGGCAGCTGCTGACGGGGATGGCGGACTGCCGGACGGTGATGTTGTGCAATATGTTCAGGGTGCGATGTGGGAGCCAGCTTATTCTGAATATATTGCAGGTTAGTGGCTGGCCTATATACCCGTCCAGGCTAATGGTTCTTCCTGCATCAATGCCGCTTGTTCACGCAACGACAATACATGCTCATCCCAGTAACGCCGTTCATTGAACCATGGGAATGCAATTTTAAAAGCAGGGTCTTCCCAGCGTCGTGCCAGCCAGGCCGCATAGTGCATTATGCGCAGGCTACGCAGGGCTTCTATCAAATTGAGTTCCAGCGCATCGAAAGGCCGAAACTGAGTGTAGCCTTCAAGTAATTCATTTAACTGCGGTGTTTGTTCCTGACGGTCACCCGATAGAAACATCCATAAATCCTGAACGGCTGGCCCCATCCGCATGTCATCCAGATCAACAATATGAAACTGGTCGCCCGTAACAAGTACGTTGCCCTGGTGAAAGTCACCATGCAAACGTATGTTGCGGGTTCTGCCTGCGCGCTGGTAGCAATTTTCTATGCTGGTGAGCAGATGTTCACACGTGCTGGTGTAGGCAGGCTCGATATCCTGAGGAATAAATCCATGATCCAGTAAATAGTTTTGTGAGTCGATGCCAAAGCTTTGAATGTCCAGAAGAGGTCGGTGTTCAAAATCATATAGCTCGCCACGCAAGTGGATACGCGCAACCAGTCTGCCCAGTTGTGCCAATAAGTCGAGATTATCAAGATCGGGTGGCCGCCCACCGCGACACTCATACACTGCAAAGCGAAACCCATCGCGGTGGTGAAGTGTTTCGCCATCTGATTCCAGGGGTGCTACAACGGGGATTTCTGCTTCTTCAAGCTCTATACAAAATTCGTGTTCTTCAATAATTGCCGCGTCGCTCCAGCGAGCTGGGCGATAAAATTTGGCGACAACATTGCCTGAATTCTCCAGCCCGATCTGGTAAACACCGTTTTCATAACTGTTAAGTGCCAGTAATCTGCCGTCACATTTGAAGCCAACTGATTCGACGGAGTCGATGATGTCTTCAGGCTGCAACTGCAAGTAGGCTAACGCAGCCTCATCGGTTTCCTGTGCCGGATTATTGGCTTCGCTGATTCTGGATTCGTTCATGGCTTTACCGCTCGAGGAGGGCGGAGTCTAACACCACGCCGGCACTCGGGTAGCGTTAAAAATGATTGCTGGTGGAGAGCCCCGGTATGCTGGCCCGGCTGTGCCATATAGCAATGGCTGCCAGGAAAGGCTGGTTGAATCATGCCGCGAATTGACCGGCGCCTAGTTTAAGAGTGACTGAAGCAAGCTGGACTCTTCTTTCGAAGATTCGTATCGATAGATAGTCAATGTGCCGGATTTTTCAGCAGTTACAATAATGAGATCTTTCTCTGGAATCGTAACCACGCTTTCCGGGTGTTCACCTGTAGGCAGCAGTTGAATAAACTCCGGTGCATACGGGTTACTAATGTCATAAATAACCAGAAATGATCCTCGTTCTGATACGGCAAAGGCAAAGTCTCTGTCGCCAAAACGACCGCTGGTGATGCCCTTCAATCTCTATACCGTTATTTTCAGAACGTGTATCCGGGTATAAACCAGCTGCTGCTGCTTTACGTTCGATTTCGCCGCCATCATCCCAGACAAATTCTCCAGTCAATGTCCAGATAGAAAATCCACGGCCACCCGTCATCGGTAGTTCGCCTCATCGGCACTCAGGAGGTACTGGCCATCGGGGACTGAAGCTAATGGCATCCGGAGATCGGATGCCAGCCAGTGCCTGATCGGCGGCACCCGATGGGTAGGCCTGTGTCAGACTGGTCTGCCCGTCTTCCAGCAAATCTGCCGGCCGATCCTCTACGGTACCAAGACTGAAAGCCCCTGATATTTCTGCGGTGCTCAGGTCTATCAACAGAATGCCGTTATTCTCCTGTAAAGACACGGCAGCCATGTGGCGTCCTGGGGATATCGCGACATATTCAGGTTGCGGATCATCTGCAAACAACATGAGTTCATGGGTTAATAATTCTGCCGCAATATCCAGCGTAACGACGCCCCAGTTGCGCGGATAGTCAGGATCAATGGTGACAATTTGCACAACACCTGGCGCGCTAATATCAGTGCCCTTATCCGGGTTGTCACTGTCAATCACGACATTGTCTTTGACTATTACCGGTTCATTTTCTATCGCAATAACAGCAACAAGGCTGTCGCCAGCATCGGTGACGGCTATGCTATCCGGATGGTTGCCGATACCAATAACTGAAACCAGTTTTGCAGCAGCTGGTTCCCGCAGATCGATAACACCCAGTACACCTGGCAGCCGTAAATCTGCTGGTTCGGCGCCTTTGTCTGCAGGGGTGACATGTACAACAGTCAGTGCCCATTTGGCATCGGGGCTCAACGCTACGCTGGTTGGTTCACCGGGCACTCCGACTGTGGCGAGCGCTACCGGATTGGTTGGGTCGGACAGGTCTATCACGCCTATACTTTGGTGTTCGGCATTTGTAAAAACAGCCAGGCTGCCATCTGCTGCTGCCTGAACAATTTCTGTGTTGCCATCAGCAGTAAAGCTGCCAATCTCAATGAATTCGGGTCTGGGTGGTTCTGGCCACTGTAAGGTTGCAATAACCAGCAAGGCTGCAATGACAGCTATACCAATGAGAATTCTCAACATGCTTTTAACCTTGTAACAAGCAAAGTGATGTAGAGTTTAAGCATATAGCAAAATACAGTCTGGCAATATGGTAGGGGCAGGCTTCATTGATCAGTTGCTGATCGCACCCTTTGCTGCTAGCTGTATTGTGCCGCTTTCCTCTATTTTTACCCGGCCGAGATATTGTATGCCAACGTCAACGTGACCACTCAGCTGCCAGCCAATGTCTGTTTGCTGGCTGTTGAGTACGCCCAGGCCTATCGCTAGCCCGGCAGCCAGGTTGACATTAATGCGTATATCAATATCGGTGCTGCTATTCGCCGGTACCGTAAAATCTTCAGTCAGGGTGCTGTTAGCCACGGGTTGCCCATTCAGGCTTATTTCCAGACGTCCGCCTTCTATCGGCAATGCAACCGAATTAGGGTTGGTAATGCGCAGGCGGGTAAGTACCGCGAGTGAAAGATTGTTTTGCAATCCTTCTGGCTGAATAGCGACGAGTTCTGCCGTGGGTGGTTGCAAATCACGGTAAAGGAGGGCGCAGCCAGAAAGCTGGCTGGTTATTGTGATGAGTCCCAACAAGATTACCGTCCGGGTCATCTTGCAGCCTGGTTTAATGCCGCGCATCTGAACTTCCATGTTTGCGAATATTTCGCCAAAGTATGCCATGTGTCGGTTGTGAGGTTTGTGGAATATACGGCTTCATTCAGGGTGGGTGAATCGTTATGATAAGTCCTGGTGTGAGAATAGAGGTGCAGGGTGATGAAGGTTATTTTGGTGCCGGTCTCTAACAGGCCAGAGTCTGAAACTGCGTTACAGGTTTCAGTCGATCTTGCTGCTCGTCTGGACGCAAATATTGTTGCCTGTCATCTGCGTCCACACCGATCCCTGGATAAGGATTATAAACCTGTCGGGCTGCCATTATTTGGTAGTGCAAATCGTCAGTGGCTGGATGAGTTGAATGTTAAAAGCAGTAAATCTGCTGCCCATCAAGCCAAAAAAGCCTTTACGAAAATTGTGCAGGATGGCGGTTTTAAGGTCACGCAACGAACAGGTGGTCCCGCAGGCAAGTCAGCACAATGGCAGGAAAAAGTAGGTTCGCCGGACAGGTTGATGGCAATACTGGGGCCAGTTGCGGATTTGACCGTAATTTCTCGTCCTGCTGCGAGCGGGAATGTTGGTCGAATGTTTTTGCTGGCAGCCCTTATGCATACAGGGCGTCCAATATTGGTATTGCCTCCAAAACTTACGAAAGCCCCGGGTAAACGGATTACTATCGCCTGGAATCAGGGGCCTGAGGTGAGTCGAATAGTGAGTGCGTGTATGCCAGTAATTCAGTCGGCAGACCAGGTGAATATTGTGGCATGTGGTCCGCAGGACAGGCTTGGGCCGAAAGCCTCCCAGCTAAAGAGTTATCTGAAAAACTGGGGTGTCGATGCACAGGTATTGACTACTCGTGGAAAAAATGAAGAAGTCGAACTCATGAATACTTATCGTGAGACTAAATCAGATTTACTGATGATGGGTGCGTATAGCCGTTCACGTTTTCGCGAAGTGATATTCGGCGGCATGACTGAATTTATGCTGTGGCACGCGCGCATTCCTGTGATCATTCAGCATTCCTGATTGCTGCAACTCTGGTAAGGCTCACCAGGGAATTATTCTCCCGTTAAAGAGGATGAGTCGCCCGTTTAAATCAGGCGTCAGCAAGTTAATGCGTTCGATAACCAGTTCCGCACTTTCAGCAGCTGTAATAGAAGAGCCTGTCCAACCTGAATCCCGCATAAGTTGAGTGTCGACTCTGCCGGGTGAGATCATCACAATCATGATGTCGGTATCTTTCAGATCTGTCTGCATTACGCCCATACCCATCAGGTGTGCTGCTTTACTCATCTTTATAAAATAGTGGCCACCGAATAACGTCATCAGCTTCCCAAGCTGATGGCGCACGTTGCCGCCCTAAAGCAGAAGTTCCTATTTAATGGCTGAGGGTCTCCTTTT
>PVMK01164007.1_pt1 | contig 16405 bp, 13 predicted proteins | sample 1853481 | NCBI WGS metagenome assembly PVMK01 (sample SAMN08533507, study PRJNA380276) | Marine sediment metagenome, whole genome shotgun sequencing project.
CACCTTCAGCAGCATTCCCGAACCAAGTTTCTTCTTTCAACCTCGAGAGGGAAAAGAGGATTAGAAATGGCTGCAATCGCCCAGAAACCCCGTTTCTCTGTATATCGAGAGCGGGGTTTTATGTTTTGTAGCCCAACTCAGTAATTAGTGTCCATCCAGAAATGAGATAGTTTTTGCAAAATCAAGGAAGACAAAGATCCACACAAAAAAGCACAAAAGATCAAATACTTAAATGAGTTATTTACTTATTGATGGACGTCCCTAAAATCCGCGATGGATGACTGGTGCGGATCAGGATCTATCCGTATCAATGAGGATACGGATAGCAACCCTGACCGAGAACCGAACAGCGAGAAATAGCGGGCGCGAATTGGAGGGTTAAACAAAACCGCACTGGGGCGATAGTTAAAGCCAAAGTAAAAAAAAGAATGTTTTTTTTAATGGTGAGGTGTTTTTTCTCTTGACGTACCCTTTAATGGGTGACCCCCTCATGATGTTTTGTCCAGAATATTTAATAGTTATGGGATCTATCCGGCACTTTAAAAATTTGAGATGATGAGATCCACGAGTGGCAGCCATGGCCAACTCCCTGTGGCAACCGGATAGGCATGTCAAACAAAATGCTTGACAAAATGATTTAGAAGGAATTATTCTCAACCGGCCAGCCGGTCAGTAACCGGTCCAGCCGGTTACTGATATAAAAAACTAAAAAGAAAGTTAGACCAAATATGTTCAAAAATAATTTAAAGGATAGAAAATATTATATTGCTAAAAAGGCGGGGAAAATATTTGTTAAAAATGGATACATGTCTACGTCCTTACAAGATATTGCTAATGCGGTTGGCCTCAGCAAGTCCGCCATATACCATTATTTTCGTACTAAAGATCAGATTTTATATTACATCATAGAAAGAGAGACGGAAGAAATTCTTAAAACATTGGAATCTTGTACCGAGGATAGTGAAACAAATAAATTAACACCTGAGGATGCTTTAAGAGAATTCATAATTGCATATGCTTCCTTTCTTAAGAAAGAAAATGTGCTCCCTTTGATTCTACTTAGGGAGCGACATCAATTGAGAAGAAAGTACAAAAAGATGCTGCGTAAAATAGAGCAATCTATATTTTTGAGAGTTAAAAAGGAAGTTATGAAAGTCGATTCAATTAAAAAGAACTATGATCACAATGTGATTTCATTCTTGATAATATCCATGAGCCATTGGATGGGATACTGGATAAATGAAAAAAGGGAATTAAGCTTACAAGAGGCGATCAACCAAAATATTAATATCATCTTCTATGGAATGTTGAAAAAATGACCGATAACATCCATTCTCACGATTCAGATATTCATGACAAGACAATATTAACAATTGATAAAATTAGTCTCAATTTTGGAGATCTCAAAGCCTTATCTGAAGTCAGTCTTGATATTAAGGAAAGTGAAATTGTAGCAATTATAGGTCCCAATGGAGCTGGAAAAACCTGTCTTCTTAACTGCATAAACGGATTTTACCATTCTCAGTCAGGATCTATCAAATTCAATGGGAATGAGATCAATTCCCTGCCTGTTCACGCAAGGACTCGATTGGGTATCGCCAGAACATTTCAAAACATTGAACTGTTTAACGGTTTGACGACCTTAGACAACCTTCTTGCAGCTCGGCATATGCATTTCAAGTGCGGATTAACAAGCACCGCCCTCTATTTTGGACGAGCACGAGGGGAAGAGGTCAAACATAGGGAGTTCGTGGAGTTTATTATTGATTTCTTAGAGATCAAGCCAATCAGGAAAAAAGTTGTAGGGATGTTGCCTTATGGCTTACGCAAAAGAGTGGAATTGGGAAGAGCCTTAGCCATTGAACCCAACCTTCTTTTACTGGATGAGCCCATGTCTGGGATGAATGTTGAGGAAAAAGAAGACATGGCCCGATTCATCATCGATATATACGAAGAAAAGAGGATCCCCATCATACTCATTGAACACGATATGGGGGTTGTAATGGATATCGCCGATAGGGTCACTGTTTTAGATTTTGGACGCAAAATTGCCCAGGGAACACCTGATGAGATCATTGATAATGAAGATGTGATTAGCGCCTATATAGGGGAATGACTTATCCGGAGAATGTAAATGGTAAAAGATGGGTGCGATACTTTTCCAAAACTCTTATTGAGGAACTATGAAAGATGGCCTGATTTTGTGGCCATGAGGAAAAAGGATTTTGGTATTTGGCGGGAGTATACTTGGAAACAATGTTATGAAAATGTCAAGTACTTTTCCCTTGGTCTTCTTTCTCTTGGACTTCAACGGGGAGATAAGGTTGCCATCATAGGAGAAAACGAACCGCACTGGTTTTGGGCACAGTTCGCTGCTCAGGCGGCCAATGCTATTATGACTGGGATTTACACAGATATGGTCCCTTCAGAGGTCAAATATATTGCCGAGCATTCGGAATCCAAATTTGCCATTGCCAATGATCAGGAGCAGGTCGACAAATTTATTCAAATCAAAGAACAACTTCCGAGATTGGAGAAGGTTGTTTACTGGGACCCTAAAGGTCTAAGAAACTATGATTATCCTTTTTTAATAAGCTTCGAAGAAGTTCAAGAACTTGGAAAGAGCTATCAATCATGCTCCCCCGGTACCTTCGAAAAAAACGTCGCCAGGGGCGTCGGTGAGGATATTGCTGCCTTGTACTATACTTCGGGAACAACGGGTCTCCCAAAAGCAGGGATGGTAAGTCATCGGGCATTGATCACATCAGGAAATGCATTCCTGGAATTCAACCCGTCCAATCACAAGGACGATTTTTTCTCCTATATGCCAGCAGCGTGGATCGGTGAGGGAATGTTCATAACCTCGTCTCATCTGGTGAATGGTGCCATTTTAAATTTTGCTGAGGAACCCGAAACTGTCCAGGAAGATCTGAGGGAAATTGGTCCTTGCATTGTCTCGTATGGGCCAAGGCAGTGGGAAGACCTGGCTCGTACCATTATCGTGAGAATGCATGAAGCCCATGCATTAAGCCGCTTCCTATACCGTATCTGCCTTAAAGTGGGTTACAAAAGGGCAGAGATACTGGATGAAAAGCTAAAGACTAGTCCACTCTGGCGCTTTCTTATAGCCTTGAGCGACCTACTGATTTTCAGGCAATTGAGAGAAAATTTTGGCCTAAAAAATTGTCGCATTGCCACCACAGGAAGCGCTGCCATGAGTATTGATACATTCAAATTTTGGAGTGCCTTGGGAGTTCGTTTAAAACAGCTCTATGGAAGTACAGAAGCCGGATTCGTAGCAGGTCATCGTTCAGACGAAATACGGTTCGAAACCTTGGGAAATATTTGCAGTACATCTGAGGTAGAAATATCAGAAGAAGGGGAAATATTGGTTAGGGGACCGGCCATTTTTTCTGGTTATCACAACGACCCGAAGAAGACCGAAGAAACATTAATTGACGGGTGGGTGCATACAGGAGACGCTGGGTTTATCGATAAACTGGGGCATCTCGTATTTCTTGATCGGCTGGCAGACCTCAGGCATCTTTCCAATGGGGCTAAATATGCACCACAATACATTGAAGGCCGGCTCAGGTTCAGTCCATACATCAAGGATGCCATGGTCTTAGGAGGGGAAAAAAGGGATTATATCTCGGTAATACTCATCATTGATTTCGAAAACGTGGGTAAATGGGCAGAAGATAATCATCTCAGTTACACGACGTTTGTTGACCTTTCTCAGAAGGTTGAGGTAGCATATCTGGTTCGGCGGGGTATTCAAAAACTGAATGAAGATCTGCCAACAGAAAATAGGATAAATAAATTTTCATTACTACATAAAGAATTTGATCCGGATGAAGCCGAGCTCACTCGAACCCGTAAACTGAGAAGGGGTTTCATGGAAGAACGTTATTCAGAATTGGTCAATGCAATTTATGAAGACAAGAGTGGCGTAGACGTTGAGGCTCAGGTCAAATACCAGGATGGAAGGGAAGCGATTATAAAGACAAGGCTTAAAATATGGTCTGCTGACGGGGAAACACCATGATCATCTTCATTCAACTTTTTGTGACCGGTATTTCTGTGGGCCTTATCTATGGTCTGGTAGCCCTGGGATTTGTATTAATTTACAAAGGTTCAAAGATCTTTAATTTCGCTCAGGGTGAAATGGTTATGGTAGGTTCCTTCCTCACCTGGACTTTTGTGGGTTTGTTAGAGTGGCCTTTCTATCTTGGATTGTTTCTTTCTTTTTTGGTAGCCGGCGTTGTGGGTTACTTCTTAGAGCGGTTTCCTTTTCGACCCATGATAGGCCAACCCATCCTTGCAACAATAATGGTCACTTTGGGAATAGCTGTCTTTTTACGAGGAATGACCGTTCTTTTTTGGTCCAAATATATTGGGATTCAATTTCCGCGATTTATACCCGAAAAGACCCACTATGTTTTCCAAATCCCCTTTTCTAATGTCATGATATGGAATTTCATCCTGGTCCTTAGTTTGGTCATCATTTTTAGTCTTTTCTTCAACTACACCCGGACGGGTCTTCACATGCGGGCTGCCGCTGAAAACCAACAACTTGCCCAGAGCATGGGGATACGTGTCACAAAGGTCATCGCTCTGTCCTGGGCGATCGCGGCGGTGGTTTCGACCGTAGCTGGTTTTTTATTCGGATATACGAGAGGTATCGACGTTGGTCTTGCAAACCTGGGCTTAATTGCCGTTGCCGCTGCCCTTGTAGGGGGTCTTGAGTCGTTCAAGGGAGCCATAATCGGGGGCCTCATAATTGGCGTTGCCGAGACCCTCACAGGTTACTATATCGGCCATGGCCTTAAAGAGGTGGTACCATTTATTGTCATGGTTGCAGTAGTGTACTACAAGCCCTACGGACTATTCGGGCTGGAAAAGATAGAAAGGGTTTAAAGATGCGACTGCCTTCCGGAGTGTTCAATGTTTCTTATTTGCAAGACATGAGAGTCTTCCGTACTCGATGGCATTGGGGTGGATTGCTCGGCTTTATCGTATTGCTCCTTATTTTCCCTATCTTCGCCACCCCGTTCTGGATGGTTTTTGTCAATACCATTGCTGTCACTGTCATTGGGATAAGTGGTTTGAATATTTTGGCTGGTTACTGCGGACAGATTTCCATTGGCCATACTGCCTTTATGGCTGTAGGTGCTTATGGCTCCGCGCTCATGGCAGGAAGGTTGGGATTCCCTTTCTGGCTTTCTCTACCTTGTGCAGGGATAGGGGCCGGATTGGTGGGTATACTCTTTGGACTTCCCTCATTAAAAGTCAAGGAATTCTATCTTGCACTTACCACCATAGCAGCTCAATTTATTATCCTATATATGATCAAAACCCCATTCCCGGAGGTAACGGGAGGCGCGATCGCCCTGCACGTTCCAGCCGTTAGTCTGTGGGGGTTTGTTTTTGAAACCGAAGAACATTTTTATTATCTGATCATGTTTTTTTTATTTCTTATGACCTTTTTCGCCAAGAGTATAACCCGAAGTCATATCGGCAGGGCCTTTGTGGCCATAAGGGACAATGACATTGCAGCAGAGGCCATGGGGATCAACCTTTACTACTATAAGCTTTTAGCATTCTTCATCGGATGTTTTTACGCAGGGATTGCGGGTGCCATCTGGGCGTCTTATGTAAAGGTAATCTCTCCCGACGACTTCACCCTGATGGGTTCTATCTGGATGATGGGAATGCTCATTATCGGAGGGTTAGGAACCACGTTGGGGCCTATATTCGGGGTGATTTTTATTAAAGCCCTTGAAGAACTGGTTCTGCTGTCCGGACCCATTATTGCCGCGGCGATCCCTCAGATCGGGGGCCAGCTTTCAGCTGCTTCAGTAGAGATGGCCTTTGGTCTCGCCCTTATCCTATTTTTGATCTATGAGCCAAGGGGGTTTGCTCACAGATGGGAAATATTGAAAGAATCTTATAGACTATGGCCGTTTTCGTATTGATGCCTTTATCGGGGAATGTAAACCATATAAACACTTTAAAGGAGGTTATTCAATGAAAGTAAAAGCAAAAGTTTTTTGTTGGATCGTGGCAATTGGTTGCTTATTCATCTGGCAGGTTAACTCCTCATTAGCAAATGACAAAAAACCGATAAAATTTGTGATGCTCTCGGATCTGACGGGCCCGGCCAGTGCCCAGGTTGCTCCATGTGCTTGGGGGGCCGAAGACTATTTAACTTGGCTGAACACTCAAGGAGGGATTAATGGCCACCCTGTTGAAATAGAGTTGATTGATACCAAATATCAACTTCCTCTCATAAGAAGTGCATATGCCCGGGTCAAAAGGATGAAGCAAACCGCGGTCTCCTTTGACTCCCTTTCGGGCGGTATAGAAGCCCTTCGACTTCAATATGCCAAAGACAAAATCCCAGTGATTATGCTGACGGGACACGGACCGGCACTCTATCCCCCATCATGGACCTTCGGAATGATGCCCCCTTACGATGATGTCCTTTGCTCGTTTGCAGACTGGATCAAGAAGAATTGGAAAGAAAAACGTAAGCCAAGATTGGCGCTTCTTCTGGGGGATTATGCCTCAGGGAGATCTCCCATGATGGCCAAATGGTATTGTGAGAAGATCGGTGTTGAAATTGTGGCAGAGGAGATTTGTCCTCTGAGACCAACGGATACCAGTGATCTTCTTCTCCGAATCAAAAAAGGAAACCCCGATTTTATATTTGATACTTTGATGCCAGGCCAGGCGAAAGTAGCCCTGAAGGACAAGCACAAACTTGGGATCAAGACTCCCCAAGTGAACTTTGTCTTCAATTCCTATCTTATTACACAAACGGTTCCCCCGGAGGCATATGAAGGATACATGGGGTTTGAGGCTATAAACTCATGGTGGGAGAAGGATATCCCTGGGGTTCAGCTTGCACATAAGCTTTATCAAAAACGCGGTCCTGTGCCCACTTTCGCCTATATTGACGGTATAGGCAGTGCAATGATATGGGCAAGAGCAGTTAAAAATGCCCTGGAGACGGTTGGGTATGACAAATTAAATGGAGCTGCTATATTTGACGGGTATATGAAGATCAAGAATTTCACAGCAAGGGGAATCTTTAAGGAGATCGATTATACTAAAGGTGATCGTAGGGGAAACAAGTGGCTCCGAATTTCTAAACTTAACAAAGATGGCAGTGTTTCGGCTATAACTGAGTGGTTTCCTTCTCCGTGGAACTTGAAGCTCAAGGCAGAGATGAAAAAATAACAAGAGGTGGCAGTGACTTAAAGGTCGTTGCCCGCAGGTTAGACTGCGGGCAACGAAAGAAAAAGGAGTAGATATATGATTCATGATAAATTTAGACCATATATTACGACCGAGAAACAGGAACAGTTCGCCAGTGACTTTTTTCAGGATGCCGAAGCGTATGAGGCCTGGGATGAGATCGACTTTGAATCTGAAGAGGAGATCGAAGGCGAACAAACTTTTTTAATAAAAGCTGAAGATATGAAGTCATATGCAGAGTTGACCCTTGAGGACAACCCTTTGATGGTCGATGAAGAGTATGCCAAGAACTCTCCTTATGGAGAAATCGTGCCCCACCCAATCTTTATCACCCAGATGGCCTTTTGGTGCATCGGGATCAAAGGGAAAGGTAATTGGATTAGAATCCCGGGAACGCGGAATCCAGGACAATATATGGAATTCTATGAGCCCTTTCGTGTAGGGGAAACCATTCATATCAAGATGAAGCCTAATGATCGTTACATCAAGAGAAATAAATACTACTTAAATTACAGGATAGATTTTTATAATCAAGACAATGTGAAAAAGGCCATGTGGATTGTCTCTCTGATTCTTCCTAAGACGAAAGCGGACATAATAAAATTTGCAGAAGGCCTTCATGCCCTTGAGGCGTAATCTAATGAGGAGGTAATATCAATGAATAAGATCACTTTTGATTCAGTAGAGGCAGGACAAGGAATTCCGTCATTCGAAAGAACTGTAAATCAAGAAACCTTTTGGAAATACGCGGTGGGATCCTTTGACTATAACCCGGTTCACTGCGATCCCGAATGGGTCAAAACCGCTCAGCCCTTCGGCATACCCTTAACAGTAGCACATGGAATGACGACCATGTCTTTCATGATGTCTGTCGTAACCAACTGGGCTTATCCCGCGATGCTGAAAATTAGAAAGACGACATCTAAGTTCGTTCGACCCGTAGAACAGGGCTGGACCGTGAAATGCACGGGGATTATTTCGGAAAAGCATGTGATCTGTCCTGGAAAGAATTATGTGGTAATTGACACGAAAGCAGAGAATCAAGACGGGGAGTTGCTTGCCATTGGACAAACCGAGGTTATTTTCCCATAGTAATCTATCAAGAACTAACCGTCATAATTTTTTTAGTGGAGAAAAATGATGAGTCGCATCGATTTTGAACGGTTCTTTAAGACTGAGAAACAAAAACAATTTAGCACCGATTTTTTTCAGGACGCCCAATATTATGAAGTATGGAGTGAGATCGATTTTTCCGATTTAGAGGAGGTAGAAGGGGAAAATACCTTTGAGATCAAAGCAGAGGACATGAAGTTTTACGCAGAGGCATCCCTTGATGACAACCCGCTCATGGTCGATGAAGAATATGCGAAGGACTCTCCTTATGGCGGTTTGGTTTCCCATCCTCTTTTCGTAACACAAATTATATTTTGGTGCATTGGTAAAAAGGGAAGAGGCAACTGGATCCGGACGCCAGGAGCCCGGAATCCGGGGCAGCATATGGAATTCTATGAGAATTTTCGCGTGGGAGAAATTATCCATGTCAAAACATGCCCCTACGATCGTTTTATTAAACGGCGAAAATATTATCTGAAATATAAGATAGATTTGTATAACCAAAACAATGTAAAGAAATGCACATGTATATCTACACTTATCCTTCCAAAAACCCGCGCAGGTATTGACGAGTTTCTCAAGGGCCTGCGCGGTCTCGATGATTAACTGCAAATGCTGTGAAATTGGAAGACACGGCGGGTTCAAGGTATTAGTGGGGGTTATGCTGTGGTGAAGTACCACGAGACCTTTGACAATGAGAAGATGCGTTTTTCTCGACTTTCACCGAGGGTACTATGGTCGGTTTTCCCCATAATATCCTGAATGGCCTGAAAATACTTAATGCTCATCAAAACCTATTGTTTGTAAAGAGAGTGTGCGAGGCACCATGCTAGTAGTTAATAGTATTGAAGTAAGATATTCCAATGTCATCCTCGTCTTGAGGGGAATAACCCTGGAGGTTCCGCAAGGGGCTATCATTGCTATGTTGGGTGGTAATGGTGCAGGAAAAACAACGACGCTCAAAGCAATTTCAGGTCTCCTTCATACGGAAGAAGGCGAGGTTACTGATGGCTCCATAACATTCGAAGATGAGAGGATCGATAGGCTTAACCCTGAGGACATTGCGCGAAGAGGAATTATTCAGGTTATGGAAGGTGGTCAAGTGCTTGAACACCTGACAGTTGAAGAGAACCTAATAGCTGGGGCCGCGATAATACGATCCCGCGCTACGGTCAAAAAGGATCTGGTACGGGTTTACACCTATTTCCCTAAGTTAAAGGGCATCCGAACAAACACGAGTGGGTATATATCTGGGGGGGAAAGACAGATGCTAGGAATCGGGAGGGCTCTAATGGCCCATCCAAAGTTGATTCTACTTGATGAGCCTTCTCTGGGTTTAGCCCCAATTCTGGTTAAGAAGATCTTCAGTATTGTTCGAGAAATTAATCAAAGTGAAAAAATGTCTGTCCTTCTGGTGGAACAGAACGCTCGTTCTGCCCTTTCCTTGGCCGAATATGGTTATGTCATTGAAAACGGCAGGGTTGTATTGGATGATGCCGCATCTGTCCTCAGTGAAAATGAGGATATCAAAGAGTTTTACTTGGGGCTGTCTGCCTTTGGTGATAAGAAAAGCTATCGGGATATTAAACATTATAAGAGAAGAAAGAGATGGCTTTAAACATGAAGACTATGGGCTCAGGTCTTCAGTATTAAAAACAAGAAGGTATTTCCCAAGAATGAAGATTCGCCCATAAATCTTTCCTTGCCCATACGGCGCCAAAGACGACAGTACCGACAATATGCTATGGTTTAAGAGATTGTTTAATCATAAGGGGGCCTATGAAGATGTTTCAGAGGTCTCGTTTCAATAAAGGCCAACCCTCACAATTCTCCCCATCTCTGCCAAGGGCAAACAAATAGGATACAACCTTTATCCATTTTGGCGTTGACAATTCAGAAACAGGCCAGTACTCAAAGGTTACCTATGCAGCATAATTCATCCTTTTAGTTGCCGGTTTAATAATTCAAACATTTTAGGCGAGCATACCGCGGGTCTTCAGTCTCTCTGCGACATCAGCCAAATCCAGTTCTTCCAGTTTCTCTTTTGTTTGAAGTCCAGTCGAAATATCCCAGCCACGGAGCATATAATATTCATCTTTCAGCTTCTCAAACTTATCCCTGTCAACAACCATGCCCTTACGAGAAATCTTCTCGCCGTTTTTTCCGGGCACAACGGAGTCCCTATTGGCCACATCACCCTGCAATGGTACTGAATAATTATACTCGTCAATGGAGTCATCCTCACGCCCTCTTCGTCCTTCCTGTATAAGAATAGCTCTTTGAAGATTGAATATTCGTTCTCCGATCCTGTACAATCCATACTCATCTACATCCATTCCTGTGATAGCACTGCATATCTGGCTTTCCAGTGTCGGGTCGCCCACATGATCACCTACCCCTGGATTGTGGATCAGTGGCCATGTGAAATTACACAGAATCAAACTCTCATGGGAATACTGCCTGTCCTGTATTTTCATGGCCGCAAGTGCCTTTCCATCATAAGTAGAAAAATCTGCAGCTATCTCGTTCCCCCAGAAGCGTTTGGCAATAGCCCTGAGCACATGGGAGGTCATATAGACATTTGGCACACCTTTGGAACAGAAAACCCATAGTATTAATTGCATGCTGATCTCATGGAGATGCTGGATAGGTGCCCTAGGCTCCATAGCATAAAACAGTCCGGTTGTAATATAGAGCCTGGGACTATATACATCCAGTTCACCGTTTCTAACCATAAAGTCTCCGATTAGTTTATCGGAGCCATTTCCTATATATTCAGATGCCTTTTGAGTCCCCTCTGCAAGAATATCGCCAAAATTCTCCCGAAAAGATATCTTTCGGACCAAATTCTCGATAAACTCAACGCTTCCTATTTTTGAAAGTGGTAGTCCTGATTTCTCATCATTGAGAATCCCTGCCTCATAACATGCTTTCAGCCAGCGGATCATTGTATCAATAACGCGCGCATCAACGCCGTATTCATCACAAAATTTGTTTGCTTTGAAAGGCACATCTTTCGCATTACTATCATAGTTCAGAGCGGGAGATATATAAAAGAATCCAGACTGGCACATGTATTTCCCTTTTTGTCCATCATTGGCCGTATAGTTAGCCCTCCAGCACCCCTTAATACATCCATAGCAGATACTTTTCTTCAGTTTATCCCGAGGCGCAATGGGGGTATCCATGAAAATATTATTTTTTTTAAAGTCGTACAATTTTGCCCTGAGTTGTCTCACCCTATCAGGATCTGCTGCCTCTACATCGCCCTGGCCTTTCACAGCAACCGCCTTCAGATTCTTGGAGCCCATCACGGCCCCAAAACCTCCGGCTCCGGAAGAGTCAGCATCTGCTAAAAGGGTAGCAAATCTGACTTTATTCTCACCTGCAGAGCCAATAGCCACAATTCTTATAGATTTACCCAATTCTTCTTTCATGATCTCACGTGTTTGAATGGCGCCTTTGCCCTTTAGACCGGTCGCATCTCTCAGTTCTACAGAATTATTATCAATGAAAAGATAGACTAGCTTATCTGCTTTTCCTTCAACGACAAGACCGTCATAGCCTGCAAGTTTGAGCTGAACTCCCCACGAACCGCCCAGATTACAATAGGAAAACTGATTCCCCAAAGGGGATTTGCCGCAAACCTGCCATCGCGATCCCGCGAAGCCCTTAAAGCCGCAAACTGGACCTGTTATGAATATCAGTTGATTCCCAGCGTCAAAGGAATCGATTTCAGGATTGACTTCATCCCAATAGAGTTTAGCAGCTACACCCCTCCCCCCAAGGAAGCGGCTCGCATAATTGCTGGTCGGAACTTTGCTTACTTCTCCTGTAGAAAGATTAACACGTAAGATGTTTCCAGCATATCCTTTATGCATATCCTATATCCTCCTTTGCGTACCCTATTATCGAATAATCCCAGTACCCCAACATCCCAATTATTAACGGCCCAATAAAATTTTAGAAGATGGAAAATTCTTTTATCATATATTTCATTCTCTATATATTCTAAAAAATTGCAACTCATTTTCGATTTTCTCGAGAAAGATCTTGAGGACGTCCGTCAGTAAGTAAATAACTCATTTAACATGCAGGAATTACAGATAAAAACAGGGCGTTTCAGGTTCATAATGTAGAGTGCAAAGTGGGGTCTGACCATAGTAACGGATTGAAATGGTTTGAGAAAGGATGCAGAAGTAGCCCAAAAAGGGGCCTATAATCGCGTTTTCAGGTCCTGAAAAGGATCTCTTAGGATTGGGAAGATGAACAACGCTAGGCAAGTGAAAGGAAGAAGGGGTAACCAAGGCCTTGTCAAACATTAAGGCTTTACCGATGAGGAGCTGGATTTTATCATCAACTACGACACTTGCCTGCCAGCAGGCAGGTCAAATGCCCCATGGTCAAGGAGGGGGAGGAACCCGCGGTTATCCCGACGATGACGAGGCGGAGGGATGTTGGTCCTTATGAAATCGATGGAAAACATATTCTCGTGCTTTGGGCTGCGGGTGGGCAGACCCACGATGGCGATTGATTTTGGATTGAACAGGTCATTCAGCTGGGCAATCAACTCTTGTTTATTTTCCATATATGATATTAATCTTGCACAAATCTGTTTGTCAAACAGGAAATTTGAGGAAGTGCTTATCCCGTTGATTTTCAAGCGGGTTAGGATTAAAGCTGGGTTTTATCTTTTTCTATGGGGTTTCATGGTGCTGAATTCTTTGTTGGGAATTCGGCGGGACCGATCTCCATAAATCATCAAGTACAATTTTTCGAAAAAGGTCCTTTGGTTTTGACCTTATCTGTCAAAACCTTCTACTACAATATTTATCTCTCACAGAGAACACTGAGGCGCTGAGGTTTTATCAGAATGTTATTTCTCTCTCTGCTTCGCTCCGACTCGTAACTCGTCCCCCTTTTTCATTGACTTCCGAAATAGTTCTTTGTAAACGATATTAGGCAATATTACTGGGAAATGTTCTTCTTTCAACCCAATAGTGATGGGGGACTTGAAATGGTCCACGGTCGCCCAAAAACCCCGTTACTCTGAACAGATGGAGAGCGGGGTTTTGTATTTTGTGGCCCCGTGCGAGGGGCGTGGAAAAGATATGGGGTTCAGAGTGGGAATAAGTCAACGTAGGCAACAAGGGAAGGGCGATCCTAATGACGGCTGATAAAGGTTTGGTGCCAATCGAGTTCATCCAGAGTAAGATTATTGTTCTTCGCGATGAAAAGGTGATGAGCGACAATTAGAATTCCTGCCAGACGACAATTAAAATTCCCGGTATTTGTCAACAAAAAGTATGCTGTCCGAGCTATTCAGAAAGGAGGCTCGGGTGGTTACTGACAAACAAGTGAGGAGGCTTATGGAATTGTTAGGCAAGGGAAAGAATCTTTGTACATCGGCAGCGAAGGCAGACATGGATGAAAAGACAGCCCGCAAGTATCGATGCCTAAACAAATTACCCAGCGAAATCAAGGTTGACCATACATGGCGGACTCGGGAGGATCCGTTTGATGCAGTATGGGAGGATGTGAAAGGGAAACTGAAAATCAATCCGGGGTTAGAAGCGAAGACATTGTTTGAGGATCTTCAGCGCCGGTATCCAGGTACTTTTGCTGACGGTCAGCTGCGCACATTGCAGCGCCGGGTGAAGACCTGGCGTGCATTGGAAGGGTCACACAAAGAGGTTTTTTTTCCTCAAGTACACAAACCTGGGGAGTTATGTCAATCGGATTTCACGGACATGAAGGCTTTGGGAGTGACCATTTTGGGGAATCCATTTAATCATATAATTTATCATTTTGTGCTTACCTATTCAAATTGGGAAACTGGGACGATCTGTTTTTCAGAAAGTTTTGAGTCCTTGAGTGAGGGGTTACAAAATGCTGTCTGGGAACTGGGTGGAATTCCGAAGAAACACCGCACGGATCGACTCACGGCTGCAGTACAGAAGCCGGATAATCCGGAAGAATTCACGCAACGTTACAGGGCGTTGCTCAATCACTATGGTTTACAGGGGCAGAAGACCCAACCTGCGAGTCCTAACGAAAATGGCGATGTAGAACAGCGCAATTACCGATTGAAGAAAGCATTGGAGCAATCCTTGATGCTGCGGGGGAGCTGTGATTTTATCAGTCGTCAAGATTATGCTACGTTTTTGAGGAAACTTTTTATCCAGCTCAATGCAGGCCGCAGGGATCGGTTCAAAGAAGAGGTAGACTTATTGAGGCGTTTACCGACCAAGCGTCTTGATAGCTGCAAAAGGCTTCAGGTCAGAGTTGGACCGAGCAGCACAATCCGTGCTATCCATAATGTGTATTCGGTGGACAGCCGCCTGATCAGAGAAAATATACAGATACGGGTTTATGTAGAACATCTCGAGGTGTGGTACGCCCAGCAATGTATAGAGAAAATCCCTCGATTACGCGGCGAAGGTAAACACCACATCCAGTACAGGCATATTATTGACTGGCTGGTCCGTAAACCTGGCGCCTTTGAAAACTACCGCTACCGAGAGGAGCTGTTTCCTACCCATCGTTTCCGTATGGCTTATGACTGGCTAAAAAGACATCATCCTTCTCGATCGGCAAAAGAGTACCTGGGTATTTTACATCTGGCCGCCAAGCAAAATGAAGCAGCTGTGGATTATGCGCTCAAAATCCTGATTGAGAAGGAAGAACTCATCAGTATTGGGGCCGTAGAAACGATTATAGACTCTTTGACGCAGATCCCATCGCCTACCCAAATCACCATTGCAGAGGTTGATTTGGGGGCGTACGATGCCCTCCTGAGCATAAAAAAGGAGGTGCTGCCATGTTGTCAAATGAACTAAAAAAGTCCTTGATAGAATGTCTTAAGGAATTGCGCTTGCTGGAAAAATTAGGCCTTGCTGTTAGGGAAGAACTGGAGAAATAGGCAGTTTGACCTCATCTTCAATGCTGGCTTTCCTATGAACCATCTGTTTGATTTTCCGGTAAAAGGTGAAAGATACATATCCCACCCTTGACAAGATGCGGGTGGTATGAAACAGAAAGATGCACGTTATCTTAAATCCGAGTTGCTGACAAATATCAAGAAATCCTGACCTTTCCCAAAACCGATTTTGCTTGACACAAAGGGTTTTTTATCATTTCATAAGTTGTAGCAGGTATTCCAACCAATCATCAAACCTCTATTCAGGAGGTTACCCAATGAAAAAACACCTCAAAATGTATATGCTTAGCTCCTAATAGGCATAGTTTGCCTGTTGGGAGCTTAAAACCTCTTCTATGGAAAGCCCAACTCATCGTAAGATGAGGGCGGAAAGCCACGGGTCTTGATATTTCCTGTTGAGGCTCTTTTGAAGAATCTTGCTTCTGAAAGATAGTCCCGCTAATTCAAATTGGGAAACTGGGACGATCTGTTTTTCAGAAAGTTTTGAGTCCTTGAGTGAGGGGTTACAAAATGCTGTCTGGGAACTGGGTGGAATTCCGAAGAAACACCGCACGGATCGACTCACGGCTGCAGTACAGAAGCCGGATAATCCGGAAGAATTCACGCAACGTTACAGGGCGTTGCTCAATCACTATGGTTTACAGGGGCAGAAGACCCAACCTGCGAGTCCTAACGAAAATGGCGATGTAGAACAGCGCAATTACCGATTGAAGAAAGCATTGGAGCAATCCTTGATGCTGCGGGGGAGCTGTGATTTTATCAGTCGTCAAGATTATGCTACGTTTTTGAGGAAACTTTTCATCCAGCTCAATGCAGGACGTAGGGATCGGTTCAAAGAAGAGGTAGACTTATTGAGGCGTTTACCGACCAAGCGTCTTGATAGCTGCAAAAGGCTTCAGGTCAGAGTTGGACCGAGCAGCACAATCCGTGCTATCCATAATGTGTATTCGGTGGACAGCCGCCTGATCAGAGAAAATATACAGATACGGGTTTATGTAGAACATCTCGAGGTGTGGTACGCCCAGCAATGTATAGAGAAAATCCCTCGATTACGCGGCGAAGGTAAACACCACATCCAGTACAGGCATA
>PVMK01150345.1_pt1 | contig 16403 bp, 19 predicted proteins | sample 1853481 | NCBI WGS metagenome assembly PVMK01 (sample SAMN08533507, study PRJNA380276) | Marine sediment metagenome, whole genome shotgun sequencing project.
GTGGCTCCTGGAGGATCCTCAGCCGCCGAAGATCCTCAGCGCCACGGCGATTTGTGCGCCAAAGCCGGTGAGGAACGCGATGGTACGAACCCCGGCGATGCCGAACGTCTGTGCGGGAAAGTGGACGAGGCGTGCCCAGAAATAGACCTGAGTTGCAAGGAGCACTTGGGGATCGTCGGCCTTACCCACCGCTTGCGCGACCAGCACCAAGGTCGCGAAGACCGCAAGGTTTTCGATGGCGTTGTACTGCGCCCGCTTCCCACGTTGCGCCCACAGGGCCTGCTTGAGCAGGTCTTCAGGGTCCACGGGCCGGAGCGCCCCGAGAACGCCCAGCGCCATCATTCGCTCGAGAACGTACGGAATCCACAAAAGCGCCGTCATCAGCGCGACCGCAGCGAGCCATTCTAGTGAGGTCATCAGACGTTCCCTTCCTTTGAACGCCGCCAGAATCTCACGGAATGAGGTACTTGAAAAGGTCGAAGCGGCACCGCCTCAGCGCTGCATCGAGCGCCCCGTGCCTTGCCAAAGCCGTCCGCGGTCTCTATTGATCGATTGGGGCGTGGCAGTGGGCCCGCCCTGAAACCCGCCCGGGAGCGAAACGCCTCGGGCCGATAGGAGTAAACACATGCATCCCAGTTTCTATTATCGATGGAAGCGATCTCGAGAAGCTCATGGCGGCGAAGAGCGAGCCTCGGCTTGCGGCAGAGCTGGCTGGCGACAGCAGGCACACGCGCAACGCCGTTCTGCCTATCACGCCTCGGACTTTGGAGTTCGTCGGCCGCTCCGTTACATGGCGCACAAGCTCGATCTCGATGACGAGCAAGTTGATAGCTTGGCGGCCATCCTGAATGTGCTCAAGACCGAGCGGGCTCAGGCTCGACTGGATGAGCGGCGCAGTATTGCTGGCCTGGCCGACGCGGTAGAAGGCGACGATTTCGATGAGCAGGCGGCGGCCGAAGCGCTTAGCGCACGGGTAGAGGCGGCCGAACGCCTGAAGCAGGAAGTGCTGAGCACGCTGGAAAAGACCCACGAGATGTTGGATCCGGAACAACGCAAACGGTTGGCGTACCTGCTTCGAGCCGGTCAGCTGACGATCTAAGGCTCGTCGGCGCCAGCCCCAGAGCGCCACTTGGCCACCGAATCACCCCTGGGAAAAAGGGGACTGTTCCCTTTTTCTGGTTCGGTTACCATGGCAGCGATGATGGACTTTGAGGGACGAGAGGCAATCGTAACCGGAGGCACGGGGACACTTGGGACAGCAGTGGTGGGGCGGTTGGTCGTGGCGGGCGCCACCGTCCACGTGCCCGTATACGCAGCCGAGGAGCTCGAGGGGTTTCCGTATCGCAATCACGACGCGGTGAAACTCTATGAGGGACTCGACCTCGAGATCGAAGACGACGTTGCCAAGCTCTACGACGCGCCAATTTCGGTCTACGCGAGTATCCACGTGGCTGGCGGGTTCGACATGGGGCCGATTACCTCGACGAGCCTCGATATGTGGAACCGTCTGATGCGGCTCAACGCGACAACGTGTTTCCTCTGCTGCCGCGAAGCCGTGAAGAAGATGTCAGGGCACGAAGGTCGAATCGTCAACGTGGCGGCTAGACCAGTCCTCGTACCAACCGGCCAAATGACCGCGTATGCGGCATCGAAAGCCGCGGTTGCAGCGCTCACGCTTTCGCTTGCCGAAGAGTTATCCGATTCGTCGATTTGGGTGAACGCGATAGTACCGAGCATCATCGACACACCGGACAACCGCACGGCGATGCCTAAAGCAAGCTTCGAAGCGTGGCCAAAACCCGAGGAAATCGCGGAGACGGTCGCGTTCTTGGCATCACCGCAAAACGCGGTCACTAGGGGAGCATTGGTCCCGGTGTACGGCCGGAGCTAGAGCCCAGCAGAGGTATGAACGCTCGACTCCTCATAGGCCTGCTGTGTGCGACGTGGGTCGCCAGTTGCGCGAGCACTACCGTGCCACGGGACACGCTCTACCAGGTGTCGATCGTCGATGCGCTGCTTGCCAAGGACTACGACGGGCAGGTCACGCTCGACGAGCTCTTGCGGCACGGCAACTTTGGCCTCGGAACTTTCGATCGACTCGACGGCGAAATGATCGTGCTCGATGGGAAGATCTATCAAGCGAAGGGGGACGGCACCGTCGAGAGGCCCCTGCTTACCGAAACCACGCCCTGGGCAGTGGTCACCCGCTTTCGGACAGATTCTCAGCTCAGCATCGATCACCGAATGACGATCGAAGAGCTCGAAGCCAAGATCGATGCCGGGCTCGACAACCCCAACATCTTCCACGCGCTCCGGATCGAGACGAGGATTCCTACGATCACCCTTCGCTCGATCGAACGCCAATCGAAGCCCTATCGTGACCTCGTGAGCGTCTCGGAAGGGCAGAAGCGGTGGTCGCACGAGGACATCAAGGGAACGCTCGTGGGCCTTCGCTCGCCGCCCTATGTCCGTTCGATGAATGTCAGCGGCTACCACTGGCACTTCATCAGCGCGGATCGAGAAGTGGGCGGCCACGTCGTGGCGGCTGAGCTCGACCGGGGTGCGGTCGATATCGACCACATCCGAGTCTGGGAGGTCGCGCTCCCCGAGAACGATGATTTTGGCGCCCTCGACCTCGCGACCGACCGTAGCGAAGACCTCGAGACGGTTGAAAAGTAGCGCCAGCGCGCATAATGGACCATGAGCTCGCCCCACAAGAATGGTTTGAAACCCACCCAGGTGTTGCGCCTTGCTACCAGCGCGCTTGGAGGCCGGATATCGATTCCTTTGTCGGTTATTCGCGCGCGAGTCGCGCAGATGTCCGGTAAGGCGACGATCACGCTCGAGGCTGCCAGCCCAGGCCTACGCATCCGAGGTGAGGCTCACGCACTCGGGGCGCCGATCTCGTTTGCGGCTCGAGTCGATGCGGACGGGGTGCACGTCGAAGGCGAGGAGCGGACGATCCGCATCACGTTGAGCGAGGTCGAGCTGTCGACGACCGACGGCGCGCCCGGACCCCTTGCCGAAGCGATTCGCGATGGAATGATCGACACCCAGAACCCCGCCACGCTCGTGGGCAACATGATATCCCTCCCTGACTTCATCGTGGAAGCGGAAGGTCGGACGGTCGTGATCGACCTGATGCGCATTCCGGCGCTCGCGAAGGACGAGGTGGTACGTGCGACCGTTGCCGCGGCGACCAGCTATCTGTGCGTCAAAAGCATTCGCGTCAACGAAGACTCGATCGATCTGCGACTCGGGCTACTACCTGGGGGCCCGAGGGAAGCCGCACTCAGCACGGCGCGTGCCGCCCTGACACCTGCCGTACGCTATCTTTGGCCTTCAGGAAGGCCTCGCTGATGAGCTTGCTCAGGCAGTGGAACCCGTTCAGTCGAGCATCGTGGGTGTCACGGGAGCAGGAGCTCCACGAGATCGCCATTCGCGCCGTCGGCGGCTACGACAACTTCGGGGACCCCAGCTATCTCGAGGGGCTACGACGGCTTCTGTACTCGTACGATCACGAGGCCCGCCTTCATCGGACCGGCAAGATGGTTGCGGCTTACCAGACAGTGGGTCTGCTCGCGACCCGGCTGCGAACCCAGCAATGGTTCGAGATGCGCCCCGACTCGGCGAACATCGAAATCAAACGGCCGATCATCATCACCGGCATGGTACGGACCGGCAGCACCGCCCTTCACTACCTAATGGGCGCGAACCCGGATATGCAATGCCTCCAATACTGGCTGGGCCTGCACCCCCAACCACGCCCTCCGCGTGCCTATTGGGACGCCGCCACCGACTTCCAGCACGCGCGTCTCGAGCTCGACATGATGTACCGAGCCGGCAAGAACATGCTCGAGGCGATTCATCACATGACACCCGGAGGGCCCGATGAGTCGGGCCGCATCCTCGGGCTTGGATTCAGCGACGACCGCTTCGAGGTCGTCTCGACGGTGCCGACGTACTCCGAATGGTATGCGAACACGGTCCATCGCGAAACCTACGCATTGCACAAACGCACGATACAACTGGTCGGGTCGTATGAGCCCGAGACCCGCTGGCTGCTCAAGTACCCCGTGCACCTTCGAAACCTCGATGCGCTGCTCGAAACGTATCCCGACGCCTGCATCATCTGGACGCATCGCGATCCTGCAGACGTGTTGCCCTCGTACGTGAGCCTGTGCGCGCACTTCCGGTCGCTGTTCGAGCGATCCCCGGATCGACCTCGCATCGCGCTCGAGCAAGAGGAAGCCTGGGCACGGGCCGTCGAGCTCGGAATGGAGCTGCGAAAGGGCCGTGAACACCAGTTCCACGACATCTACTTCAACGACTTCATGGCGGACCCGATCGGAGAGGTGGCCAAGGCGTACGAGCACTTCAAACAGCCGTTTTCGGCGGCGGCGAGGGCAGCCCTCGGGGTGTGGAGAGACATCCACAAGCCGGGCCAGTTTGGCACGCATAACTACGAGCTCGACGACTTCGGACAATCGGTGGCACAGGTTCATGAACGCTATGCGGACTACCTCGAGCAGTTTCCGCGTGTGCTCAAAAAGAAAAGGAGAGCCGCGTGACGGTGATCCGACGGACGCTGGAGGAGCGACGCCTCATCGAGGACGCCGAGCGAATCTTCCCGACCGGGACCCGATGCCTCACCTTCGATAGAGATCTCAATTTCTGCGCCGGCCGAGCGAAGGGAAGCCACATCTGGGATGCGAGCGGCAATGAATACATCGACTACCTGCTCGGCTCCGGACCACACCTGCTCGGCCACGCGCACCCAGCGGTGCTGCATGCCCTCGAAACCATCCCGAAGAACGGCACGTCATTTCTGGTCATCAACGAGAACGCCGTTGCCCTCGGCAAGAAGATCATCGAGCACGTCCCCGGCGCCAAAATGGTGAGCTTTCACAACAGCGGAAGCGAGGCAACGTTCTTTGCGTTACGCCTGGCGCGCGTGTACCGGAAGCGCGACAAAATCCTGAAATTCGAGGGTGCCTACCACGGGATGCACGACTATGCGCTGATGAGCAATCAGTGGACGATGGGGACTCCGCCGTTCCCCAAAGCCATCCCGAACAGCCACGGCATCCCGGGCGTGCTGAACGACCAGATGCTGATCGCTCCCTTCAACGACCTTCAAACGACCGCGGAGATCATCGCCAAGCATCATGATGAGCTCGCCGGTGTGATCATCGAGCCCGTGCAACGAACGTTTCCGCCCAAACCCGGATTTCTAGAAGGGGTTCGGGAGATCACTGCCAACTACGACATCCCCTTGATTTTCGACGAGGTTGTCACCGGCTTTCGCATGGGGCTCGGAGGCGCAGCGGAGGTCTACGGCGTGACGCCCGATCTGTGTGCGCTCGGAAAGGCGATCAGTGGAGGCATGCCCCTCGGCGTGCTCTGCGGCCGTGAGGACATCATGGCGATCGCAAACCCGAGGCGTCGCCTGCAGATGTTGCCTTACTCGATGCAGACCGGGACGTTCTCCTCGAACCCGCTTTCGACGGGTGTAGCGTGTGCCGTGATCTCCGAGCTCGAAAAACCAGGGGTATACGAGCGCATCGAAGAGGTCGGAAAAAGGCTCATGGCTGGGTTACGCGACGCGATCGCAAGCTCAAGGATCGAAGCATCGGTCACCGGCATCCCGAGTGTGTTCGAGATTTGGTTCATGAAAGGAGAGCCCTTTGACCACCGCTCTGCGAAGCAGTCCGACTTTTACAAGAACATCCGTCTCTCAGATCTTCTTCTTCGGCAAGGGGTGTTGAAAGCGGCGGAGAAGTTCTTCGTTTCCGCGGCGCATACGGATGCTGACGTCGACAAGAGCATCGCGGCATTCCATGTAACCCTCCTCCAGCTCGCGAAAGAGATTTCATGAAACGGGTCCTCGTGACGGGATCGTGCGGCAACATTGGCGCGAATGTCGTCGATCTGCTCTTGCAACGCGGCTACGCGGTCCGTGGGATCGACCTCGACACGCCGAATAATCGCGAGACGGCAGGACGGTGGGGAACCGATATAGACATGTGCTTTGGTAGCATTTGCAACGAGGCCCTCGTCGCCGACGTCGTGGTCGATATGGATCACGTGATCCATCTCGCGGCGATCGTGCCCCCTGCCACCGACGTCGATCAGGCGCTTGGGTACTCGGTCAATGTGGTAGCCACGCGTTCGATCATCACCGCATGCGAGTCGCAGCCGAGTCCCCCGCGCCTGACCTTCACGTCGACTGCGGCCATTTGGGGGCGCAACGACGAAGTCAAGGGCCCGCGCCGCGCAGATGAAGAGATCTCGCCGAGCGACAATTACACGCGCCAAAAGGCGGAATGTGAGGCCATGGTTCGAGGATCGGGTCTCGATACCGTGATCTTCCGCATCGCGATGACGCCGCCGGTCGCCCTTACCGCCCTCTCGCCGTTCGTATTCGACATGCATCCGGACATGCGTGTCGAGTTCACGCACCCAAAGGACCAGGCGCTCGGTCTGGTGAACTCGCTCGTCGTCACCGACCAGGTCGTCGGCAGGACGCTCCTGCTCGGTGGCGGGGAAAGCAATCGGTACCGATACCGCGAATGGCTAAACATGGTGTTCGACGCGATGGGCATGCCGCCGCTCCCGCGATCCGCGTTCGGTGATGCGCTCTTTTTGACCGACTGGGTGAACTCGGAAGAGAGCCAGGCGATTCTCGACTATCAGCGGCACGACCTGCTCTCCTACCTGGAAGATGTGAGGCAGAAGCTCGGTCCGTCACGCCATTTGGTCAAGCGAATCGGACCGAGGCTCAGCGGGGTGGTGCTGGCTTACTCGCGACACCAAGCCGCGGCGGAAGGGAAGCCAGCCCTATTGCCCGAGGCGTATCGCGCCATCACGACGATTCGCCGAGGCCTCCGGGCTGCCAAGAGCTACTTCTAATGAATTCCAAAGTCCTCACGACGAATCGCGTTCTTAGCCGAGTCCTCGACGACCTGTCGGTGCCGCACATCGAGGAGCGGCTCCCGCGCGACTTTTTCTACAATTTGGGGCTCAGGTTTCCGCAACAGTACGGAATCGCGTGCCGCAATGTCGCCGCCTGCATTCGCCGCGCCGAGGCACTCGGAGCTGGGCCTTTCCTACACGCCACCCTTGCTGTGCCCAACTGGATCGAGGAAGGCGAGAGACGCGATTGCAAGCTCGAGTTCGCGCTTGGCTACGCCGGGGATGCGCAGATCGAGTTCTTGGGCCCGGGAGAAGGCACAGAGCTCTACGCGCGGGCGCTACGGGACACCGACATCGCCTTCCATCACGTCGGCATCTACCAAACCGGTATGGAGCAGATCTCCGAAACGCTCGAGAGCACCGGCTACCGCACGGTGGTCCGCGGTGGAATATCGCTCCGCCCCGCGCTCATAATCGACTTCCGATACTTCGACGCCTGCCAAGAGCACGGCATCTACCTCGAAATCCTCGACTTCCGATGCCTCGGCTTCGAGCTCTCCATGGAACCCGTAATCCGAGCCTACGCCACCCTGAAAAGGGGTAGGCGATAGCGTGGGGGCGGTGGGGTGGGACCAATTGCCGGTCCACAGGACCGACCGGCATGAAAAAGGGGACTGTCCCCTTTTTGTAGAGGTTAATTCATGGAGACTTCGGCAAAGGCGGGGTCGTTGGCAAAAAGGGCTACATGGTGCTCCTCGTCGCCGAAGAGGGCGTTCAGGGTGTACATCCGCTTGAAGTAGAGCCCGATGTCGTGTTCGTCGGTGGCGCCGATGCCGCCGTGAAGCTGTAGCGACTGCTGGGCGACCCAGATACCGCCCGTGGCGAGCTGATATTTGGCAGACGAGACATCGCGCCGTCTTTCGGTAGCGTCGTCTTCGTCGGCGCGCACCATCGAGGCCATCGAGATCGAACGAAGGAGCTCGACCTCGGCGTACATGTCTACGGCCCGGTGTTGCAGAGCCTGGAACGAGCCGATCTTCGCGCCGAACTGTTCGCGCGTGCCGAGATAGTCGATCGTCATGCGGAGCATCGTGTTTGCGATTCCAACCGCCTCTGCAACGGCCGCGGCCGCAGCGTAGTCCATCGTCCGGCCGAGAACAGCGGCACCGGAGCCTTCTTCGCCGAGCCGAGCATCTTCGGCGATGGCAACATCCTCGAGCTTGATGAACGCGGCCTTGTGGCCATCGATCGTCTTGGCGACCGTAACCGTGAGCCCTTCCGCATCCCGCGGCACGACGAAGAGCGTGACGCCGCCGGGCGCTTTGGCCGACACGATGAGGTGATCCGCGTGATGCCCGTTGAGCACCCAGGTCTTGTCACCCGAGACCTTGTAGCCGGCGCCGTTGCGGGTGGCGGTCGTCTCGATGGCGGTCACGTCGTATCGGCTCTGCGCCTCGGAGTACGCGAGCGCGAGGGTCGTGTCGCCATCGATCATCGGGGTGAGGTAGGCCGCATGTTGCGCTTCGTTGCCAGCCCGCAGCAAAGTCATCCCACCAAGGACCACCGAGGCGAGATACGGCTCGGGCACGAGGGTCGTCGCAAGGTTCTCAATAACCAAGGCGCACTCGGTGAAGCTGCCGCCAAAACCACCCACGGACTCCGGGAACGGGATGCCCAGCCATCCGAGCTCGCCCATGTTCTTCCAGGCCGCCGGATCGTAACCAATGTCGTCGTCGCGAAGCTTACGAAAGCGCGCGACGGGGGACTCGTTCTTCGCGAAGTCCGCCACCGTTCGGGCAAGCATTTGCTGATCTTGATCGAGCTCGAAATCCATTTGGGAATCTCTCCTAGGTCGGGACCGGCGCTCAGCTGCTCGGCAGCTGCAGGATCATTTTCGCGATGACGTTGCGTTGAATCTCGTTGGAGCCGCCGTAGATCGTTGCGGCACGTTCGTAACAGAAGTAAGGCCCGATCGATTCCTCGACCGCCGGAACAACGCCGTGGTTGTACCAAGTGAGCGAGTTCTCGCCCATGACTTCCATGCAGAGCTCGGTGAGCTCTTGGATGAGCTTGGTGCCGACGAGCTTCAGGATGGAGGACTCGGGGCCCGGTATCCGGCCCTTTTGCTGCTCGGCAAGCGTGCGGTAACTCACCATGAGATGCGCACGGAAGCGCATCTCGAGGCGGGCGATCTTGGCGCGCCAGAGCGGGTCCTCGAGCATGGGGCGCCCGTTCACCTTCTTGGTGGCGGCAATGCGCTTGAGCTTCATCATAGTATTTCGGCAGGGCCCGATCATCGCGAGAATCGTTCGCTCGTGGCCGAGGAGCGCTTTGGCCATCGTCCACCCGTTATTGATACTGCCGACGACATTCTCTTTCGGGACCTTCACGTTCTCGAAGAATGTGTCGCAGAACGCCGGGGTGTGGCCAAGCGTCAGCATGGGCTTCACCTCGACACCTGGGCTCTTGAGGTCGACTAACAGGAAGGTGATCCCCGCCTGCTTCTTCACGGAGGGGTCCGTCCGCACGAGACAAAAGATCCAGTCCGCGAACTGCGCGAAGCTCGTCCAGGTTTTCTGACCGTTGAGGATGAAGTGGTCACCTGCGTCTTCAGCCGTCATTCGCAGCGACGCGAGGTCACTCCCAGAGTTCGGCTCCGAATACCCCTGGCACCAGAACTCTTCCGCACTGAGGATCTTGGGGAGGAATCGCTCCTTTTGTGTGTCGGTGCCGTAGCTGATGATCAGTGGACCGACCATCGAAAGGCCAAACACCGAGAGCCCCGGCGCTCCGGCCATCTCCATCTCTTCGGTGAAGATGAAACGGCGCGCGGCATCCCAACCGGTGCCCCCGAGCTCCTTCGGCCAATGGGGCGCCACCCAACCCTTCGCGTAGAGGAACCGGTGCCACTCGGCGGAGTCTTCGGGGGTGAAGTGCCCCTCCCCATTCGCCTTTTCACGCATCGCCTCGGGCATCGCCTCCTCTATCCAGGCGCGAACCTCCTGACGAAACGCTTCTTCTTCCTCGGTGAAGGTGAGATTCATAAATGTATCAGTGACACGAAGTCGGCCTCCGCACCAAGCGGTCCGCACGCCGGCACAGGCTGCGAACTAGCAGGGTCCGGAAGAGGGTCCTATAAAGGCGCTGGGAGTTCGACTGAGCTGTGCCGCACCTCGACGACATCACTGGAAAGCTCGTGCGGTTGCCGCAGCTCCTCCGGTCACGACCACGCAACACGCTCGACCGACTCGGGGTCTACGAGGACCTCACCAAAGAGGAGCTCTTCCCCGCACCTAACGAGCTCCCGAAAGTCCGTTCTCGGCGGCGATGGCGACTGCCGGGCGTGGAGAGTGAGGACCTCGTGTTCGACTCGCTCTACGAGCCGATCGAGCCGCATTTTCAACGGTACTATCACCGACGCCGGCGCCGCATCCAAACCGTGTACGCGCGACGCATCCGTCCGGACGGGGCGTCGGGGCGACCCCGTCTGCTTTACATACACGGCTACATGCAGCCGGAGACCGTCGTGGAAGAAGTCGGACTGGTGGCCACGATGGCTCGTGTGCTCAACGTGGAGATCATCCAGATGCAGCCGCCCTACCACGGGCGGCGCAAGCCGCGAAGCTCGCCCTACGACGGAGAGCTCTATTGGACGGCCGACGTGGTTCGTAGCGTAGAGGCCCTCCTCCAGACGTTGTTCGATGCACGGACTTTGTTGGCGGTGCTGGAGTCGCAAGGGTCCGGACCGGTGGGTATTTCGGGCTTATCTCTCGGAGGATCGCTTTCTGCCATCCTGACTTGCATCGAGCCGCGTTTCGACTTTTCCGCGCCGATCATCGGCCACATGGACATGGGCGCACTGGTCAGGGACGCACCCGTGCTCGCCGCGATGCGGGAAGACCTCGCGCGCTTCGGTTGGACCCATGAAGATTTCGGGAGCTTCTTCACGAAGATCGGCTGGGATGAACTGAAGCCCGTGATCCCGAGGGATCGCATCATGCTCCTCGCCGCACGGAACGACCATTTCTTTTCTGCAGAGGATGTCGAAAAGATGTGGAAGCAATGGGGCGAGCCCGAAATCCATTGGTACCCGACCAGCCACATGGGCTTCCTCCCCTACGTGGTGAGCGCATTCGGTCACCTGCGTCGCTTCATCGACTCCCGCTTGACCGGTACCCGTGGATCGTCGTAGCCCCGGTCAAAGACCGAAAGGCTCGCTCTCCCAGCCCCAGGAAGGGTCGATGGCAAGGCCCAGATGCCGAAGCACGGTGGGCGGGACGGCGGTGTGCCCGGGTCCGGGCGAAACGGTCGCCCCTTTCCGGGTCGCCCCACCGGAAGCAATGAAGGGGATCGTCCGCTCTTCAGCGCTCTGGCCGCCATGAGCCGTTATTAGTCCGCCGGACTCGAGTCCACCGTGGTCTGTCGTGACGACGACGAGCCAATCTTCACGGCCATACGTAGGCCGAGCACGGACGGCATCGAGGACCCGGCCGATCTGCGTATCAACGATCTCGAGCGACTGCACGTACTCCGGCGCCATCGGGGAGAAGCCGTGGAGATGCCCTTGCAAGTCGGGGTTATCGAGATGGACGAAGACGACATCAGGTGTCTGCACCGCAAGGTGGGCCACGACCGCGTCTGTGACTATCGCATCGCCTTCGACGGAGCTCTCCGTCCCGGGCGAAAACTCCTCGTCTGCGTCCCCGGGAGCCAAGATGTGCTCGTTGATCGGACCCCAGGTTACGAATGACGACAGATACGCGTCCGCCTTCTGCTCTCGGATGCGTCGAAAGAAATGTGGATAGTCGTCGAACCGCGAACCTTCGAAGAGGTTGAAGTCGACTCCATGCTTGTCGATCCACACGCCGGTGAGAATGCTGCTCCATCCGGGGCCGCTCCACGTTGGCTGCTCGGTTGGAGTCTCCAAATCCCCGCCCGCAAAGGCATCGTAACTGACCGTCCCTTCGGCGATGAGGCTGTCGATGTTCGGAGTGGAGGCCTCTCGGAGGGCGTCGGCACGAACGCCATCGACGCCGATCACCACGGCGTGTTTGGTCGAGGAGGTGCCGTCGTCACCGCATGCGAACGAGAGGGTTAGGAGAAGAGTCGCAAGAAGCCCAAGCCGCGTCATGGGCCGACACCCTACCCCGGCGACGTTCCGCTGTCACTGACGCTGGCACTGACGCTGGCGCCAACTTGTGATACCGATTGCACGACTCAGGTCCGATGAGTGCGCGCACAACAGCCACAATCTTCGTAGCCGTCTTCCTTGGCGCAACAATCGGCCTCGCCATCCGTGTGTCGGCGGAAGAGCCAAAAAGGGAACCGCCAACCGCGGGCGCCCGCCCGGTCGAGGATCCGACTATCTACGAGCGTGAGCCCCAAGAGGACCAGCCCGAGGACGAGCCCGACGTTGAAGGCGACTCAGAGCCCGAGGCACGACCGGAGACCGAAACTCAGCCCGACGAGCATCAAACACCAGCCGAACAGTTGGCCGATGACAGCGAGCCTGAGTCAGATCAAGACCTGACGGGTGCCGGACCGGTTGAGGACCCCTACGCTCGACATCGCTACCGAACCGGACGAAGAGCTCCCAAGCCCAGAAAAACCCGTCGAGGAATCCACGGACGAGAAGCCCGATGTTCGAGTCGACTATGACAACGGGCTCTTGCTGAGCATAAACGACTGGTTTTATCTGGCCTTGAGTGGACTCGTCCAAGCGCGCTACACGATCAACTACCGAACGACACCCCCGGTCGACCCCATCACCATGGAGCTCGACAAGCAGGTGACCCAGGGGTTCGATGTCCCGCGAGCACGGTTCACCCTTGGCATCGGACTCACGGAGTTCGTGGCGCTTGTGGTCCGACTTGGCGTAGTGGCGGGCGGGGACTTTGAGTTCCAGCGCGCATTCATCGATTTGAAGTGGAAGTACTTCCGACTGCGGGCCGGCCTCTTCATGAACGAGCTGAACGCCGAGTCACTGGTCAACCCTTGGGACCTCTTCTTCGCGGACTACTCCATCGTCGACAACGTGTACACGCCCGGCAGCTCCAAAGGGATCATGATGACGTATCTGCGAAAACGCTTCTCGATCAACCTGGGTTACTCGGACGGCCTCCGAACCGGATTCTCCGAGATCCGTTCAGCGGCCAACGCTGACTATGCGCTCACCCTGCGGGCGCAATACGCCTGGGGCAAGAGGGGTCTGGCCGGCTTCAACCGCCTCAACGCACGTCGTGGAACGCCGTTGGGCATTCGACTCGGTGCCGCCCTTCACTACCAAGATGGAGGTCGCACCCAAGGAAGCCTTCCCGGCCAAGGTTGCCGTGGGAACCATCGACCTTTCGGTTCGGGGAAATGGCTGGAGCGCGCTTTTCTCAGCCGTAGTCGGGCAAGACGTGACCGACGCGACCGACACGCTGGAAGCCGGCGAAGTGATTTCGGGAGGCGTGACGGTGATGGGGGGATACTTCGTCTTGGAGGACCTCCAGGTCTTCGGCCAGTACAGCGTCGTGGCGAAGCCCAAAATTCAAGGCATGCTTCCCCCCGCCTCGCCCGGCATCTCGGGAACGCCGAGCAACTTCCAAGCGTTCGGCGTCGGGGCTTCATATTTCGTCATCCCGAACTTCGACAATGTGAAGGTCACAACGGACTTTCAATACTTCCTCGGCCAGGAGGCAGGAAGCCTGGTCCCAAGCTCCCCCCTGAACTCCGTGCAGCCAAACGACGCTGGCAGCCAGTTCGCCTGGCGCCTCCAGATCAGCGGAGCGTTCTAGGCGACACTCTTGTCGAAATGCTTACGCAAGGCAGCGTTCAGCCGAGCCGCCTCTTGGAAGGTGACCCCGTGGCCCGCGTCATCGAAGCGCAGCACTTCCGCGTGTGGAATCCGTTTGGCGAGCCGATCGGTTTGCGCGGGCCGAATCAAGATGTCTTTGCCTGGACGGACCAAGAGGGTCGGCAGTTGAATTTGAGATAGCCGGCGCTCGGTGCGGTGCCTCCACACGGCCAAGAGCTGCCCGATCACCGTTCGCAACGAAGCGCGCTTCCCGAGGCGCTCGCCCATGTGGGCGTCGAACGCGGCTCGATCGACCTTCTTCAAATATTCGTCCGGATACAAGAGTCGGGGCAGCGACTTCACCCGCGCCTTCGGACCCCCAACGAGACCGTGCGTGAAGAGCCACGTGCCCTCGGGTGTCGGAAGCGACGCGCCCAGCGCGCCTCCATGCGTGGCGATCAGAGTGAGGGTCCGACACCGATCCGGCGCGGACAGGGCGATTTCCTGCGCGATCATTCCTCCCATCGACACGCCGACGATATGCGCGCGATCCCACGAGAGGTCATCCATGATCCGAAATGCGTCGCCAGCCATCGACCGAATCGTCGGAAAAAGAGGACCTCGCTCGCTGCGGCCCACCCCGAGATGGTCGTAGTGACAGCATTGATAGTCACGGTGCAGCTCATCCACCTGAGGGCCCCAGACACCCCCCGGCATCCCAAACCCCATCGCGAATAAGACCGGCGCCCCACGCTCTCCGAAAACCCGATAGGCAAGCCGAGGCACGGTCCCAGTCAGCGCCGTGACACTGGCGCGGGCACCGACCGCTGACCCTGGCGCTGACTCTCGCGCTGTCACTGTCGCTGTCGCCGACCCTGTCGCTGTCGCCGACGCTGACGCCGTCGCTGTCACCCTCGCCGTCCATCTACTCCTCGTAGTACCGAACCGTTGGGTACGCCAGCGTGATGTTGTCGTTCTCCGCGAACCGGTCGAGGATCTGTTCCCAGATCTGTTGCTCGGTCCCACGGCGCGTCTTTGGCATTGTCATGTAGCGGATCGTCAATAGTATCCCGCTGTCACGAACCGACGTGTACACGATCGGCGTCGTCTTCCCGGCATAGATCAAGTAGCGTAAGGCTGCTTCACGGACTTGACGCGCCGCCTCTTCGCCTACCATAAAAGCTTCTGCGCCGATGATCTCTTCGAGGATCGCCTTCGCTGCCTTCCAATCGCTTTCGAACGTGATCAGAACCGGGATCTCGTGCCAAATGTATTCGAATCCGCGCGTAAAACTAGCCGTGCGTTCCCGCAACACCTTCCCGTTGGGAATCTGTACGATCCGCCCGGTGCTTTGATCGGCGTCTACCCAGTTCCCGATCTCCAGCAAGCTGAACTGAAACAGGCGAATATCGATGACGTCACCCGCAGTTCCGTCGATCTCGATACGATCCCCGACCTCGAACGGACGACGGAAGACGATGAAGAAGAAGCCCGCAATGTTGGCGATGGTGTCGTGCAGAGCGACGGCCAGACCGGCGCCCAAAATACCGGCAAATGTCGCGATCGATTCCAGCCCCGCAAACCAGGTCGGGACCAGGAACAGCACCATGAGCACGCCAATCACGGTCGTGAATCCGCGGCTCCAGCGGTACCGCTGGGCGACGTCGGTGATGTTCTTTCGGATGATCCGAAGGGCTACCGAACGGATGAGCAAGAAGAAGAAGAACACCAGCAACGAGCGAAGCAGCTTCAGCTGCGTCTCGGGCATCATCCCCAGCCAGGTTCGCCCATCCGTGAGGAAGTCCTCCACGCCTATTCGACCCCGAGCGCCTCGCAGATTTGCCGCAGAGCCATCGCTTCTTGAGCTCGCGCCCGTCCGTCGGCTGCAATCGCGATCTCGGCCCCGCCTCGAACGAGGGCGCACTGCTCCGGGTTTCCCTTCACCCGCGCGATGCATTCGAGCGCATGGAGTCTCCCGTCTTCAGGATCTGTGATGAGTGACTCGGTCAGGTCCCGAAAGGTAATCTCGAGCGCATTGAAGTCGATACCGGAAAAGACGTCCGCCTTGCTCCGCAGCAGTTCGACAAACGCTTCGACCTCGGATTTCGCAAGCTCGCCGTCCGCGGCAGCCACGAGCGCAAACGCCCCCGACAGCGCGCGAAGCAAATCGCCCGAAACGCTCGCGTCGAAGCGGGCCCAAGTAGCAATTGCGTACGCCATGCTCTCGTCCGGAGCCACCATCAATACCTCCCAAGGTTCGCCTCAGACTAACGCGTTCCGGTCTTCAGCTCCAGTGGGACCCCAGAAAATTCGCGATCTTTGCGACTGCCTCATCGGCCTCCCGCATGGCACCGACGCTGCTCTGAAACACGTGCCACATGCCGTCGAAGACCTCGAGCGTTACATCGACCCCGGCCTCTTGACACCGGTCGGCGAGCCCCGTGGAGTCGTCGAACAGGACCTCGTCGGTTCCCACTTGGATGAGTATCGGAGGCAGACCTTTGTGATCCGCGAAGAGGGGTGAGCACGCCGGATCATCCATGGGTCGGCCACCGAGGTAGAGAGCAGCACATCGCTGGCTCCAACTGGTGCGGATCATCGGGTCGATCTTCGCGTTGGCCGTTCGCGACGCCGAGTCGCAACTCAGGTCGGTCCACGGGGAGAGCTTTCGCGGTGCGTGTCATCGCTGCACTCGCTATCGTCCTCTCGT
>PVMK01128626.1_pt1 | contig 16401 bp, 20 predicted proteins | sample 1853481 | NCBI WGS metagenome assembly PVMK01 (sample SAMN08533507, study PRJNA380276) | Marine sediment metagenome, whole genome shotgun sequencing project.
ACCTCGAAGGAGCCGATGTGACTCCCCCTCAATCCCGTAAGTGCCGGCGGATAGCCAGCCGCTCCAGTGCGCTCCAGCGCGAATAAGGGATTGTGTTGCGTACACAGCGCACCGGCCGCCAGTGCACCCATCCCATGCAGAAGATCTCTGCGGGAGATAGTGCGATCCATCCCAAGGTTGCGGTCTCTTGATCTCATCCTCTCATCCTCTTGTGATTACGAGGCTCCCGAGATATGGAAGAGTATTATCTACTTTTCAAGAATGCAATGGATACTGAATGATCTGATAACTCCGGTTCATTGATACCTGTCCAATGCAAAATATGATCTTTGGCGAGTGACCCCATTCTTGCTATTGCGGTGCATTTCGTGTCCGCTGACATCGAAATTAGTGCAGCGTATCGACCAGGTCTTGAAGCGTGATCATTAACTGATCTCGACCACCGCGCGATGTGCCTGTTCAACTGCCGCGGGTAACCAGGCCGCTGCTGCTGCATCGCAATTGGCGATGCTTATTTTGCCGAACGGTTGTCGCGCCTGCACATGTGGATATCGTTCATCATTGTAATCTTCATAGCGCTGATCAAATATGCCGTTATAGCCCATCGAATAACCGTGGGCCCAACGATTACATGTGATCGCGGTGATGTCCCTGGCCGGGTCGAAATCTGTTTCAGAAAGCATGCCTGCCAACTGGCTGCGAACATTTCTTTCGATGGTTTCGAAAGTTGTTGAATATAGCTCGTGGCGGCCAAGACGTCGTTGTTCCGCAACATTCAGCCCCTCGTTGTTTCGATGGGGAAAGCGTTCCATATGCAAAATTACCGGTTCATCCGGGCCAGCGGAATACTCATAACCGCCAAGACTCACTGGAAAGTCGAGCATGGCCACGGTGTGATACCCACCGGGTGTTGTAACCGCAGCAACACCCAGCTTTTTAAACGCCTGCCAGTTACGTAAGGCCACATTGGTATACAGAATGGGGGCTTTTACCTGCCGCGAGAGCGCGTGGCGCTGTGCCTGTGGTAACTGGGGGCAGAGGAAAGGAATGATCGAGTGATAGCAGGCCAGCACCGTCGATTTGGCGCGTACCCGGTAAGTCTTTCCCTGTCGTACATAATCAACCTGAACAGGACCGGCCGATTTCTCGCCACCCTCCTGCTCTACCTTGACCACCGTGCTATTCAGTCTCAGGCGCACAGGCGAACCTTGCCGGTCAAGTTTCGAATAATCAAAAGGTGCGAGCACGATATCTTCCATTGTGCTGCCGGGGGCAACCACCGGAATCAAATGGCGAACAAGCAGACGCGCGATGCCCGCATTACCATCAGGGAAATGATAGATGTATGGCTCTCCCCCAGACTCCTTTTCCAATCCGGTACCACCCCAGCCGGGTAGCCCGGAATAATCCATACTCATAGCGGCCTGGGCAGCATCAATACCCACTGAATTGTCCAGGGGAAGGTCCTGGAGCAGCTTAAATACGTCTGCTTCGGTGACACCCATCCTGCTGGCAATAAAGTCACGATAACTATGAGAAGACAAATATTGCCAGCGTTGCTCTTCTGACATGCCCTCCAGTTGATCCTTGTGGGTGGTTAGCAGGAATGTCAGTTGTTCACGGGCGACTTCTGAGATGGGCATTTGCGCCACCGCCTGTTTGACACCCAGGGGTGAGGCCGCGATTGGCAGATAATTGCTGAAGGTGCCCAGGTCGTAAGGCACCACCCGGTTCACGCCCCAGCTTTCCTGCTCGAAGTACACGCCGCCCGTTAACTGATGTCGTTTCAAAAACCCGTTGTCATAAGCACTGTCCCAGCGTTTCAAGTCGACACCAATATCCTTCAAAAACTGATCCACCAGCTTGCTGTAGCCGATGGGTCTTCAAGGCTCTGGCTACCGCCATAGCCAATCAAAGTGCGCTCGCCCACCTGCATTTCATTGCGTTTTGCATGACCGCCAAAATCATCGTGGTTATCCAGGATCAGGATGCGCGCCCCGGGGTTCGTCTTTTGATAAAACCAGGCGGTCGACAATCCGGAAACTCCCGCGCCCACGACGATCAGGTCATAAATGTCAGTGTCCGTTTCCAGCGCCTTACCCCAGTCACTTTGACCCTCGTGTGCAAGCTTGTGGGCAACATCATATGAACCGGGGTGGTTACCACGCAGGCCGGTAAGGGAAGGCGGAAATGATGCTCCTGTGTAGCCCGCTGTTTCCGCTGCCAGCATGGCATTTGCCAATGCTGTGCCGGGTAACAATGAGCTGCCAGCCAGAAGACCCATACCACTGAGCAAATCTCTGCGGCTGATGGAACGGTCCATTCCAAGCCTCTTGTCATGGCTCTTCATTTTATGGGTTTAACAAACTTCAGCGTCATCCGGTCAGATTCACCAATCTCAACATATTTGTCCTGGTCCTTATCGCCCAGCGCCAGTGATGGCGGCAATGTCCAGACACCTTCAGGGTGTTCGTGCCCGTCTTTCGGGTTGCGGTTCATGTCAGAGCGGGCAGCCAGCTCAAAACCGGCAGCTTTTGCCAGTTTGATTATACGCTCCTCTGAGATGTAACCATTTTCGGCATTCGGGTCTTCGGTTTCAGGATCGGGCCAGCGGTGATCAACTACACCCAATACACCGCCAGGCTTTAATACATCAAACATCGTTTTAAAACTCAACGCGGCGGCGTGGGTACCGTATCCGGGGTCCACCCAGTTATGCGCGTTTCTGAATGTCAGCACCATATCCGCGCTGCCGGCGGGTGCTATTGCCAGCGCGTAGGGAAAATCCAGCGTGGTAATTTCCACATCACGGTAGATATTTGGCTTCTCACCCAGTTTGAGAAGAAAGCCACCAAAATAGCGTCGTTGATAACCAAAGGAGGGGTTAGTCGAATACTGTGCTGCATAGAGTTTTCCGGACTCTTTCAACGCGGGCGCCAGGATCTCGGTATACCAGCCACCGCCCGGCCAGATTTCCACCACCGTCATATTGGAACGGAAGCCAAAAAACGCCAGTGTCTCCTTTGGTCGCCGAAATTTATCGCGAGCCTTATTGGCCTCTTTGCGGTGATCACCGGCGATGGCAGCATCCAGTGCTGCACTGGTGCTGGCGTCCATTTCATGATGGGCCGCCTGGGATAACGGGCTGAGCATTACGGCCAGCAATATAAAACCGGTTAATAGTGAGAGTTTTGAAAATCTTGAACGGGAATGAGTCACGGGATTGTCCTTTAAGGGTTTGTTTAAATAGATAGTACCTTGTTAGTTGGGTAAATGGTCAAATCGATCAAGCGCATAACGGTCTGCGCGGACCCCTTCCGGAATGCTCTCTTTTTATCCAAGTGCGCGCGCGGCCAGCATTCGGCCTGTCGCGGGGCTGTGTTTAAAGCCGCTACCGGAAAACCCGCAGCCAACCACCAGCTTGTCGCCCAGGAGATAGAAATTCATTTACCCCATTGTGCCAAAATTGTGTACTACCACCCGTTATTTACTGGCATTTACTGGCGTTTACTGGCACTTTGCTAATGGACAAACACCGCAAGCGACTGATTTAAATGATTTTAAAAATTGATCGTTGCTTTTGAAAATCCGCGTGTCGGTGGTTCGATTCCACCTCTGGCCACCATTTTTCCCCGCTTATCGACCAGTTACAACTTCCACTTTTGATCAAAAAGGGCTCTGACCCGAATGGCACTTATTTTCGCTGACTCCTAATCCCGTGTGTGATCGCGGCAGGCAGCATTAGGGATTTAAGTTTGTCTGTGTAAAGTCTTTTAATGCGGCTACATAATCACCTTGGCTGATCAGGAACCCATTGTTATGGTCGCCCCTGATTTCCAGTAATTTCTTGTGCTGCTTAACCGCGGCATAAATTGCCTGACCCATTGAAAAGGGAATAATTTCATCATGCCTGCTGTGTACAACAAGCACTGGGCATTTCAACTGACTGGCATAATCCACAACTGGGTACTGCAACCTCGTAATCAGTCGTGCCGGTAAAAATGGGTAAAGTCGGCGGGCCATGTCTACGCCTGAACTGAAACTGGACTCAATGATCACCGCTGCGGGGGTGTTCTGAACGCCCAACCATGCCCCGATTGCTCCACCCAGTGAGCGACCGAAGACAATAATCCGGTCAGCTGGTATCCCCCGGCTATTGACCAGGTAATCCCAAGCCGCCTGTGCGTCGAGGTAGGTGCCTTGCTCACTGGCTTTACCAGTACTCTGTCCATAACCCCGGTAATCAATAATCAGGGTGTCCAGACCCAGTTCATGGAAGATTTTGATGCTGTCCAGGCGATGGGAAATATTTCCGGCATTTCCGTGAAAGAACAGCAGAACCCCTCTGGGGTTCACGGCTGGAATATACCAGCCATGCAGACGTTCATTATCACTGGTTGTCAGTGAAACATCTTCGTAATCCAGACCGAAATCACCTGGCGATGCGATTAATGCACGGTTGGGAAAATCGGACAGAAAAACCATCCTGCCCTGGAACAGGTAAAGCATCAGCACCAGCAGGAGGTAAATGCTGGTCGCTATGGTAAAAATACTTACAAGGGTCCGCATTTCGATTGCTTTCCATTCAACATCAGCCTGGATAGCCTTGAAAATACGTATTGTCACATGTCGGCCCAGGCGTTAAATCATAGTATACGTCCTGACCAGGCCTCCGGATGCTCCTGCCGTCGCATCACTGTAAATCAAACCCGGTGTATAGCCGCTTATTGGCGAGAAGCGGAATATTGACTCCCGTTACTGCGTACAGCAGCACCCGGCCAGAAGCGGACGGTCGTGTACTACGATTGCGATAGGCGGCAATTGACCCAAAGTGGTCATCACAACGGCATACGATCTTGCCGGTAGTAATTGGAGTGAAATGAGCGATGAGGACGTCCGCAGAAAGCTCCTCGCCGTGTTTTTCAAAGCCACGCTCAAAATCGTCTATGGTTGGAAATTCGATGTGCACAATACAGATGTATGGGGCTGCTTTCCCATCCGTTGAGTATACCTTACCTGAGCGTTCGTTCCTGGCCGACTACTGCTATATGCGCCGTTGAATTTTGTACTTCATCTATATCCGCTTTCTTGTCAGAAGCTGCCACACAGAGACACTAATCATGTTTATCCTGTGCTTTGCCAGCCATGGTAAAACGTGATTATACCGATCACGACAAATCCAGTACCCGCGATCATGGACATCATTTTTGGATTGATCGCATGAGACAACAAAGTCCCAGCCAGCACACCGATCGCACTGGTGAGTACCAGCGCAAGTGCGGAGCCAAGAAACACAGTCAGTTTACTTACTCCCTTATCTGCTGCGAAAAGCATGGTCACCAGTTGGGTTTTGTCAGCCATTTCTGCAATAAAAACAGCACCGAATACGGTTATTAACAGTTTCCATTCCATAACAGGAATCTCCTGGAATCAATGTGTTTCAATTTTTGTGTTATCACTTTGCCCACATATTGTAAGGGTTACCCTAGTGCAATATGCGCGCTAACCGAAATGAACCATGATCCTTCGCAAACAAACCAAAAGAACCCACTTTTTAAGCGTGGGAGGGTGTGTAATCAGCAACTTTAGGGTAAATCAATACAGGTAGCGGTCATGCGTGATATGGCATTTGCCATTACTTGTACGCAGCCTGCTACGTGTCGTGTGGGTAATTTCAGGTTTCTATGGGGGGCTGCTGTAACTTTTCTTCAAGCTCGTCCGCAATCCTTTGAAGTTTTTCGGCCGCAAATTCCAATTCATACAACTCTCGCACCTGAGTCAGGTCTAGTGCAATACGCCGAATTTTTGCTGGATAAGATTCTTGTTTGTGATTCATTGCCTGGGTCATTTGGGTTGAATTGAAGCATGAGTGGATTATTACACAAAGTGGGATGGGCAGGTTCTGACCGCGTATCTTTGCTAGGTGGGGCTGGGGGCTGAAAAACGGTTCTGCACCTGGCTGCACCGTGCTTAATGCACCCCCTGGTCAGGTGACCGCTTTGCGGGTAGAAGCGGAACGTCGGCTCCATTCATTGCATATAGCCGGACCCGGCCAGAAGCAGACATTCAAACGATTTCAAAAACCCTACGACGAAGGACTCAAATTGACCAGATACTAACTTTTATGTGTCTTCCGGCTCACCTTGCCACAATAACCTGTAACCAAGCTCGTCCGCGTCATCAACATACTCAAGCAGTGCGTTGAATTTTTCTTTGAAGAACTTATCAGCATGTGATGTCTCATGTTGGTCGAATGATTTCCAGTACGTCAGAATTGCTACATGCTCTTCGTGGTTTGCGGGGTTATTGATTGAACCTTCTTCAGATGCAAATCCAGTAAACTCAAAAACCTGACCTGCAATGAAACCACCTTCATCACGATAGGTATTTTTAACAATGTTGCACATTTCACCAATCTCCAGTTCTATGTCCTCAACGGTAACTCCTTCTTTCAAATGAAAACGATTGAACAACATGACGCAATCGAAGGGAATCGTAATTGGTTGAAACATAGTTTTACTCCTTAAATTAATCGAGGATTTGATTGTGTGCCTTACCATTGCAACTGTCTGTTCGAAGGGATGGAAAGAGCTTCCTTGCAGGTTCTAATTACAGGGGCAGGTTTTTATAAATATAGTAAATGAGAACGATTCTTGCCTGATCAGAGAATAGAGAGTGAACCACATTAAGTCCACTTCTGGCGGTTTTTTGCTACACGCAATACCAGAAGCCGATGTACCGCTTATTCAAGGAAAGCAGCTACACGCTGGGTCTTGTTTTCAGTAATACGATGTACCGGAGTCGGCCAGAAGCAGTCGCTTGAAGACTATGTCACTTCTCGTAGCTGCCCTGACTCCACTTCATACACGAAACCACGAACCTGGTTTTTGTGTGGGATATATGGATTCGCTTTGACTCGTGCTATGGATTGGCGAACGTCTGCATCAATGTCTTCGAATGCCTCCATAGCGAACGGAGGCTTTATTCCTGTCTCGTCCAGAATTTGTTGCTTTAAATCATCGTCCGAAAAAGTCAGCATTCCACAGTCGGTATGGTGAATAAGCATTATCTCGCGCGTTCCTAAAAGCCTCTGTGAGATGGTCAGCGAACGAATCACATCATCAGTCACGACTCCACCAGCGTTTCTGATCACATGGGCATCACCCTCTACAAGCCTGAGAAGAGCTCCCGTCTCCAACCGGGCATCCATGCAGACGACAATGGCGATCTGCTTTGCGGGCGGCATCGGGAGTGACCCCTTGGTAAACTCACCAGCGTAGACTTTGTTGTTTTCAAGGAATTCATCTATTACGCTCATGGCTTATTCTCCAACTATATATTGAGTATTATTTAGCACACAGTCATCAACGCAGGAGGAGGCGTCCGCATGAAGGTTAAACTACTCGGTATCGATTTGGCAAAGGTCGTGGACTCGATGACACCAACTGCCGAGATTGATGTAGGGGTACGATTACGCCTGATTGGGACGTTTGGCAGACGCATCGCTGGCGAAAAATGGAACTGCTATCTGCTCATTAATGGGATTTTCTGATGAATTATCAGAATCTTCTTTAAGGTATTCAGCTCTTTTCAAGATTTTCTGAAATGATTTCTGTGTGGGGGAAATCAGACACCACAGCGTAATGGATTTATCCATTACAAAAAAATCATTTTGGATAACCAGGTGTCGTTGGTCAGACCTCTCTGAAGACGACAAAACCTGATTCAGGGCTTGTTGATTTGGGTGTTTCAAGACTTTGGGGACAGAATACTGCGTGTTCAGTTCACTCACTTGGTAAATGGCTCTACCGTAAAGACCGATTAGTATGTTCGCCAGTTCAGTTAGTGTATCCATCATCTGTGCAAGGTAATCCGCGTCATCCGTGAGTCTCGCACCATTGCCCTTCATCCAATCCGGCTTCTGATTGTCTAATTCTGTCAGGTCGTCACCAGGACGGGACAGAAATATGAGACTCAATGTCGGCGCCATCATTTTACTCAAATATTTGAAATCGCCTGACCGCAGAAGTATAAGTATGCTGCCTTGCACATCTCCCATCATGGTGCTTGAGATGGTATACAAGGGTTCATTTCCCAAGTGCTTCAGATTTTCACTTTGGTCAGCTGAAGCTATTTCGATACAGGAATCAGAACTGTCAATATCGAGCTCAAAAATGGTCTTGAGCGCATGCAAAATCCTTGCTGTGCCATCCGCCAGAAACCCGTCAAAAAAATTGACTTGTTTGCTGGTTAACTTTAGTTGGTTGGCAATCATTTTCTGGTATCAATGCCCTGTTCTGGTAAACGTAACATGGGCAGCATAATCAGGCTGTCATCACCTGATCGATCACTTTCAGGAGATCCCTACGCATAAAGGGTTTTTCCACAAAGTTCTTCGCGCCCATCTTCAGGGCTTTTTTCTCGACCGTGTAATCACCTGATCCTGAGATCATGATCACCTTTGCGTTTGGATCATGCTTGATGATCTCCTCAAGGACAGCCTCGCCATTTTTGCCATCCATCAGATAATCTAAAGTGACAAGATCCGGGTGAAGACTTTTATACATTTCCAACCCGGACTCCCCATCGGCGGCGCGCCCGACTACCTCGTGGCCTCCTTTTTCAATGATCATCCCCAAGGTGTTACGCGCAAATGCTGAATCATCAACTATCAGTATCTTTGTCATTTCCAATCCCCGTACTAAATACAGTTATCCGACGACATTTTCCGCACTTGGTCTTTCGGGTGCGGAATCATTCATTGAAACTCCTCACCAGCACCATACGGTGCAAAGCGATACCCTGCAGATTGCTGTGAATCTCCAGCGATTACCGGATGAAGAAGAATTGAACAAGACGATTACAGAAGGTGTGACAATTGACTCGTTTGCTTCTTTACCCAGAGCATCCGTGCCAACTAATACCTTCAATATACGCCTATTTTATTAAAAATAAACAAATTTCTCTAAAAAACGATTGTTTATAGACAAGAGATATCTTGAAGAATTGAGGTGTTTTATAGTCGTTGATCGACAATCGGCTTGATTCAGCGATGAGATGTGGGTGTCTTGGCTTTTTGGCTTTTTCTAGAACATAATCACGAGAAACTGGGGATCATGGAATTGATTGACATTGACATGTCCAAGGTAGAGTAATGTTTTGAATCTCAATACACGCGTCTTCTTCTCTGTTATTGGCAAGCCGTTTTTTCGTCGGCTGATATTACCCCTTGGCCTGTTTTTGTTGGCCGTGTCGTCGCTCGACCCGATTATCGATTGGACCGCTTTAAGAGAACAGTTGGCCACACGCGATCCCTGGCAAGTCACGCTTATATTCACTATGTTAATTGTATTTTGGAGCATTACCGCCGGTCGGGCTCTTCGGCCAGTATGGCGCCAGCCAACGATCGCGTTTCTGGTGCGACAACCCATCAGCCACTGGTATTGGGTTCGATATTTACTACCCTCATTGTGGATAGCGTTCCTGCCCGTTGTGGGTATTTGGTGGCTGGCACCGCACTATGCGCACCCGGTACTCCACTATTCAGGCTTCATCGGACTCTCATGGACTATTTTTCTTGGTGCATCATTTCGCGGGCTTGCCGCTGTGAAATTCATCGCTATTGGCACCGCTGCGATGGCGACGCTCATATTCGGCTACGCTCTTCATCCTGGGGTCGCTTACCTCGCAATTATTGTCACAATTTTGTTGCTTCCATTCAGTATCACCGGAATACGGGACCAACTTGTTCAATCAGGAAAAATCAACCCCGGTCATCTCGCCAGCATGCAGCCGATAATCGCAATAGTCCGGCGCGACTTGCTTTGCCTGTGGCGATTGGAGCGGAAAAGTCTTTTTGGCCTGGTTTTACCGGGGGTAGTTGTAGCACTAATGATGTTTGCTCTACGGGTGAACGGTCAGGTGGCCGGTCGCGATGCTTTCTTCTTTGCATGTGGATTCCTGTCGTTTGCCGTTATCCCGACCTACGAAGTACTTACACGCCTGAAAACAAGATTGGGTGCGGAACTAATGCGTCAACGATGGCCGGTAAATCATGGTGATCGAGGTATCGCATTACTGTGCGTCATGTGTGTGCTGACGGGCCCGAACATCATAGCCCTGGCCGGGCTGGGCTCAACCATGGGCTGGGCGTACGGGCTCTTGTTTTTGCTGTTTGCCGCAAACACCATTGTTAGCCTGACCGCCCTCTTCGCCCGCACACTGGTGGTGGGCACTCCAATGTTGGGGTGGGGTCTGTGGTTGATATTTATACATGCGATACTTGCAATGTCACTGCGCCCTGGGTTTATGGGGCGGGTGCCGTAGCAATTTTGCCTGTTGGTATTTCAATAATGCTGAAGGGACTCCATATGTTCACTCACCAAACGGAGCTTGGTAAGCTTGACCAGTTTGCTTGAGGTTCGAGACTTGGTGGTCACTTTCGGCAAGGCATTCTCAGTCGGGCCACTGAATCTCGTTGCAAATCGCGGGGTCATCCATCTGAGAGGCCCGAATGGCGGTGGCAAGACTACCTTGTTACGTGCGATGGGTGGAGAGCTGCTGCCTTCAAGAGGCCGTGTTTGCGTGAACGGGCAAGATGTTCATTCGTGACAAGGGCTCGTCGTCATGTGGCATTAATTACGTCGGCGCCGGAGCTGCCTGCTTTCCTGACGGTAACCGAAGCTTACGAATTTTCGGCATCGCTTCGAGGCGCTCCAAACTGGGATGGCAAACCGTATTGTGAAGCATTGGAACTAGACCCGACTTTACCTCTCGGGTATGCAAGCGCTGGGCAGCGCCGTAAAGCAGAGCTCATTTGCGGTCTCGCCGGGGATCCGGCAGTGCTCTTGCTTGATGAGACATTTGCTCACCTGGACGAGCACAGTACAGTTCAACTCAGTCAATGGATAGGTGATTGGTCCTTATCGAGGGTAATTATTCTGGCACACCACGGCAGTCCTCCGGTTACGGTCGACGAAGTGCTGGATGTGCCTCTTGATGACTGACCGCTATTGCCCGTTAGCAGCCAGGAGCAGTGATAACCAGCAAATAAGGGTCAAGTGTTTGTCCTCTAGTGCCAAGCTCCCGGAGCCTTAACTGGCTAATATCAACAGCACCTTTAGTAGGGAGTTGTTGATGTGAAAGCGATTATTTTGAGTGCGGGACAGGGACGCAGGCTGATGCCGCTGACCGAGAGCACGCCCAAGTGTTGCCTGATGCTGGAAGGAAGGACTTTGCTCGAACACCAGGTTGAATCGCTGGCTGACAACGGTGTGGATGAAGTCGTTGTCGTTACTGGTTTTGCTCATCAGGTGGTTGAAAATGTCGTTAGCAGAATCCGGGGCATTTCCGTGCGAACGTTGTATAACCCTTTTTACGCGCTGTCTGATAACCTCGGCACATGCTGGGTGGCACGACATGAGATGAGAACACCTTTTTTGCTGGTTAATGGTGACACGCTGTTCGAACCGTCCACCCTTGCTTGTTTTTTATCCAGCGAACGACCCTACCCGATCACACTGGCCACTGACCGCAAGAGACAATACGACGACGATGACATGAAAATCAGTGCCGTTGGGGAGCAACTGAAACGGGTTGGCAAGAAACTGGAAATGGCAATCGTCAATGGCGAATCGATTGGAATGATGGTTTTTGACCAGGCTGGCGCTAAAGCATTTGTACAAAAGGTCGAGTCTTTGATGTCCGTCTCTGACGGGTTGGCGCGCTGGTACCTGTCTGCGATTGACGAGTTGGCAGTGGCAGGGATGGTCGGTATCAGCTCCATCCAGGGCCTGGCCTGGTGCGAGGTAGATGATCTTGCTGATCTTGCGTATGCCGAAAAAACAGTCAAAAGCTGGCATGACCGGCCCATAAGGCCCACAAGCCCCATCGCCACCAGAAGCGAAGCTATTCGCCGAATTATTTAACTGGATGAATTTGATGAGACCATCAAAGTAGATCACCTGATCATCGTACATAGCAAAATGGCTACCAGCGGGGCAGTGGAGGTAGCGGCCGTTTGCAAAAGCACCTGCCATCCACTCCATATACTTCGGATCCATCGAAAACCTCCTGGTATTCGTGATTGTCGAAACACCACCTTACTGTGTACTATTTCCATACTTCCCAATCCACAGGATCAAGCACCGTGACAGCAGATATGACCGTCGAAAAAATTGGCCGCGCAAAGGCCAGCGCCATACTACGTACCAATGATCAGGAAAAGGCCGCACAGGCCATGGAAGCCGCAATTCGCGGTGGTTTCAGCATCATCGAATTCACACTGACCATCCCGGGTGTGTTTGACCTGGTTCAGGATTTTTCCCGTCGTGAGGGTCTGGTGGTTGGTACCGGAACGGTGATGGATGTGGCGCAGGCGCAGCAGTCGGTAGATGCCGGTGCCTGCTTTGTGGTTTCGCCTGTCGTGGATGAGACAGTAATCGCTGCTGCAAACGAATTAGGTGTGGCAAGTATGCCCGGCACCCATACGCCCACGGAGATGTTGCGGGCCCAACGCGCAGGTGCCCAACTGTGCAAGCTGTTCCCCTGCCCCCATGGCGGTCCCGACTGGGTCCGTTCAGTACTCGCTCCGATGCCCGATCTGAAAATCGTGCCCACCAATGGCGTGGATCAACACAACGCCGGGGAATGGATCGCTGCCGGTGCCTTTGCTGTCGGATATGTAGCACCGTTGTTTGCTCCCGCAGATATTGCTGCCGGACGCTGGGATGCCATCGAAGAACGGGCACGACAGTGTCTCGCAGCTGTGCTGCAATGAGCAAGGATTACCTGGTCGCGGCCTTTTACAAGTTCGTGCGCTTACCCGACTACCGGGACTTACGAATAACGCTTCAACAGCGCTGTGCAGACCTGGGTCTGCTTGGAACCATTTTGCTGGCGGAAGAAGGTATCAACGGCACCATTTCCGGTTCTGAGAAAAGCATCCGACGCCTGTTCGATCGCCTGCGGGAGGATGAACGTTTCCGGGATATCCACTACAAGGAATCCTGGGCATCAGAGCAGGTTTTTCACCGTATGAAAGTCCGGCTAAAAAAAGAAATCGTTACATTGGGTGTCGAAGGCGTAGACCCCAACCTGATTGTGGGCGAGCACATCAAGCCTGAAGACTGGAACGCATTGATAAGCCGTGATGACGTAAGGCTCATCGATACACGCAATGACTATGAATATGAACTCGGTACCTTCACCGGTTCTGAAGACCCGCAGATTCAATCTTTCCGTGAATTTCCGGAGTGGGTCGCAAACAACCTTGACCCGGATAAGGATCAACATGTTGCAATGTTTTGTACCGGCGGTATTCGTTGTGAGAAATCCACCTCTTACCTGCTGGAGCAAGGCTTTAAAAATGTCTATCACCTGGATGGCGGCATACTTAACTATCTTGAAACGGTGGATGAGAATAATACCCTGTGGCAGGGCGAGTGCTTTGTTTTTGACAATCGCGTCACCGTCGATCAGAACCTTGCTGCCGGTGATTTCGAACTCTGCCCGGCCTGCCGCATGCCGCTGAGCGAAGATGATACCAAGTCACCCTTATACGAGCTGAACGTCTCCTGCCCAAGATGCCACGACCGAATCAGCAAGGAAAAACGTGAGGGTTTACTGGAGCGTGCACGCCAGATCAAGCTGGCAAAAGACCGCGGTGAGAGACATATTGGAAAAGCTCAACCAGTAAAGCCTGAGTAAGGACTACATTCGACAGTTATTTTTATCCTGACCCCAACAAACCGGCTTCGCCGGTATTGAGCGAAACCGGAATTTCCCTCCTATACTTAAACGGCGTATAGAAAAATCAACCATCAGGGAGACCATTATGAAAATAACAATATCAACATTCCTCGTAGCATTAACCATCGTCTTTGCCAGCAACTCAGTCTTTGCTGACTCTACCGTTGCCTCTTATACCTGCAAACTGAAAGAGGGCAAGAAACAGGAGGAGCTTCAGGCGGTCAATAGCAAATGGCTGAAGTGGGTCAGGGAAAACGTAAATGAAAACATCGGAAGCTCAGTTGGAACGGCTGTAATCGGTGATCTGGATATGTTCCTGTTCGTAGATACCTATCCGGACCTCGCCACCTGGGCTGCAACCCAGACCGCGCTTGACAGCGATGCCGGGAGCGAAATAGAGAATTTGTTCGAAGAAGTTTCGGAATGCACCGAGAACCGGTTGTGGAAATTCGTACCTACCAAGTAAACCTTTCGTGATTTTTAAAGCCCTGCCTCATCGGCGGGGCTTTAAGATGGCTCCTGCCATAGCTTTTCAACAATTGCGCATTCCGGCACATCCTTACCGGAGCATTGACTGGAGATCGCCTTCAGCGTTTTTTCCATTACTCTCAGTTCTTTTATCTTGATTCTGATACGGTCAATGTGTGCCTGGGTGCTTTCCAATACTTCGGCACAGGAATAATCGTCGCCATCAACCAGTTCAAGCAACTCACGAATCTCGTTGATCGTGAAGCCGAGCTTGCGGCAGCGTTGAATAAAAGACAGACGTTTTAGCAGCAATTGGTCATAGGTACGATGCCCCCCGAGAGTACGGGGAGGGTCGGGCATTAGCCCGATTTTTTCATAGTAGCGTATGGTTTCGCATGTGACGCGGTCTTTTTTGCCAACGAACCTCGGGACAATTGAACCACCTGATGTACCTCCGCAAATTGAGCGCTTGATCCTGTAGTAACTACAGGGTCTAGACTTACACGTGACAACAAGTTCACGTCTAAGAATTGTTAGCATAAGATCATGGCTAGACCTCAAGTCTCATTCCTTGCTTTTGACGGCTGTCCGCTGGCACCCCGGGCACTCGACAACCTGCTTGCGGCGATATGCTTGCTGGATTCCGAGTTCCTGTCGATTCGAAAGAATTGACCTGCTGAGTGATTCAACCCGAATGAAGTCAAGCGCTGGGGCTCACCCACGATCCTCATCAATGGTGCGGACATTACAGGGCACGGCAAGGGCGATGCCTGTCGCTGCAGAATCTACAGCAGCCATGGCTGCGTGCCAAGCTACGGATGATATCCTCATGGACGCTATCAGGAATGCAGATTCTATTGGGTCAGGCACACTGCTTTAGCCTTCGGGGCTAACAGCGAAAATCCCCGGTATCCTCCAGTTCACGTTTATGGAACCGGGTATCGGAGTCGGCTCTGAAGAAAAACCTGTCACCGAAAGCATGGTTGAAATCTACGCGGGAATTGATTTGCCAGTAGTTATTCGTTTGCCAGCGTATCGTCTGCGTCAGCCGGTATGAACTCGCTGTACCGAATGAGTTGTTATAGCGCACCCTCGGCCCCATTTAAAAATCCGTTTGTAAAATATAAAAAGTGCGCCCTGTCAGTTCTGGCGCTCCTGCTCATAAAGACGGCTGATAAACCCGCTAGCATTTGGATACGCGTCGGTCCAGCGCTCTATATCGGCCTGCATTGCAGATGACACACGTTGCCGGTCGATACGTACCATATCGGCCTTTTCACGCCATATTCCGCTGCAGCCACAGTCCGGAAAGTGACGCAAACGTGATATCCACGTAGTTGATTGATTCATCGCCAAGGATCGAAACCCGCCCGTCAGCGAGTAACAAATCGATTTCCGCCAGCATCGTTTCAATGTGCTCTACGGCTTTTGTGTAGCGCTCATCCGAAATACGGAATGCCTTGCGCATCAAAAATCGCAAAACCGGGTAAATCGCGATGACAACATAACGCTGCCAGGCCGGTATCGCCGTGCTGTTACAGCCCCAGGCATGTTGTGTCAGGTCACGGTCATCGAGAATATGATGGTAAACCCATACCTGCAGATCCACACCGTAACGGCCGAGCCGCTCCTCCAGCGCAAGCCGTTCGGGTGTCGGCTCCAGGAATTTTGCCCGCTCGCCCAACGTGGCTGCATACGCCCCCCACAGGTAGCGCAGAATTTCCGGCGAATTGCCGATACTTGAACGAACAATACCGGTTCGGATTTTGAGCCTGGGAACAGAACGTCGTGAAGAAAACACCCAGGACCCCGACCACTTGCCGTTCCGTGTAATCGATTCCGAGCCGATCCATACACCAACGGACTTTCTCGACGAAATGACTGGCGGCGATGGTCTCCAGCTCAAGCTCCGGGGTTTTCTCGGGTGCAAGGATCCGCTCAGGGCAATCGCCCAGCGCCAGGCAAGTGCGAAAACAACCAGCGCAACGGCACCCAGCGGTGAAACCCCGAAAAATGCGACGATAAGCGGCAGCAGAAAGAGGAAAATCGTGTGGATCAATAAGCGTTTTCCAGTCATACCGTTATCGTAACGGCTCAAGCTTTGAATTGACACAGAACCCATTGCTGTGTCACAAATAAACCGTATCAACAAGGAATAAAAACTGATACAGGCGATATGGGACA
>PVMK01124752.1_pt1 | contig 16399 bp, 16 predicted proteins | sample 1853481 | NCBI WGS metagenome assembly PVMK01 (sample SAMN08533507, study PRJNA380276) | Marine sediment metagenome, whole genome shotgun sequencing project.
TATATTCTGCAATATTATTTGTATGCTTCCCAATATATTCCGAGATCTGGCCGACTTTTTTATCATCCTGGTCATAAACTACAGCTCCTACTGCAGAAGGGCCCGGGTTCCCTCTTGAGCCCCCATCAAAATATATTTTTAAAAATTCAAATTTATCCTTCATTAAGATTCAAGCTCCTTTTTTATATCATCCATTTCAGGACTATAAAGCACAGACATCCTCCCACATATAGAACATTTATAGACCTGGTCCGAATCCACAAACCTTTCAGTTTCAATCGAAGGTATTTCCATATTGCAGGCACTGCAGAAATTATCCTTTATAACAGATACCGCAATACCTCCTTTTTTAGGCTTAAGATCATTATATTTTTTCAAATAATCCCCGGGAATCCTTGAAACCACATCTTCTTTTCTTTTTTTCAATCCCTCAATATTGTGCTTTAAGACTTCAAGTTTCCCATCCATTTCACTTCTTATCCTTTTAACAACTGCGTCAAGCTCTACCATTTCCTCTTTTAAAGCTTCTATTTCAGGTTTTGCCATATCCTGTTCTTCCATGATCTCCAATACTTCGTCCTCAAGTTTACTATTGGTATTTTTGAACATCTGGATCTCTTCCTGATAATTTGAAAGCTCCTTGGGATCATTTATAGTGCCGCTAAAAAGCTTATTTTCATTACTCTTTATTTTCTCATCATGCGTATCCAACGTATCTTCAAGCTTCTTTCTTTTCACATCAAGATCATGAAACTTATTATTCTTCTCTTCACCCTTTTGCCTGCTTAATTCTAAATTCTTTTCAGCCTTGTTAAGCTCAGGATTAGTTTTTACTTTTTCAATCTCTGCATACCTCGTAGATACTGCATTCTCGATTGCTTGTAATTCGACCAGATCGATTATCTCAAATTTGCCCTCACCCAATATCATACCTCCAAATCCAGTAACCTTCTTTGCTTTTAATAATTTCTAAAGATATATCATTTCCTGAGAAAAAATCACTCAGGTGATCATAAATACCATCTATTGCCCACTTTTCACTATCTCCATGACCGAGTGCAGCTACTATTTTTCCTGTTTCGGATATCTTAATGGAATTGTGATATCCTATCTCTCCTACAAGCACCAGGTCACAATCCAGGACAGCGATCTCATCAGCCAGGGAGTTTGCACTGCCATTAATAATAGCAACCTTTTCAATCAGCTTATTGCCTATATTACCTATACCTTTATGCAGGCATCCTATCGATTCGACTTGAAGTTGTTGTTTAAGCCTCCTTATATACCTTTTAAATACCTCCGGCTCCTTAAGTCTACCATACCTGCCCAGACCCCTGCCTCCAAAATTGTTTTCAATCTTGTAAATATCATAGGCTGCCTCCTCATATGGATGAGCTTCTGTCGCAGCTTTTACCACTTTTTCCAGATCATACTCATTTACAATGCATTCCATCCTGATCTCATCAACAATATTTAGATTTCCTTTTTCACCAATATATGGTTCTGCACCTTCTCCCGGCAGGAATGTTCCTTTGCCAGCGGTATTAAAAGTACAGCATGAATAATTCTTGAACTCTCCCCCTCCCCGGCTGCAAATGGCCTTCCTTACTTTGTCCTGGCTGTCTCTTGGGACAAATATAACAAATTTATACCACTGAACATTTTCCTGCTTAATGTATTGCAGGTCCTCAAGTTCAAGTTTTCCTGAAATCACATCAATAAGGCCGCCCGGCATTATATCGTAATTGGTATGGGCCGCATATACGGCAATACCTTTCTCAATAAGTCTTAATATTTTTTCACTTACACCTGTGTTGAGGTCAGTGATATCTTCAACAGGTTCAAATATTAGTGGGTGGTGTGAGACAATAAGATTCGATCCCGTATTTAAAGCCTCCTCGATCACACCATCATCTATATCGAGAGTTACAAGGATCCTTTTAATCTCTGCTTCAGACCTGCCTAACTGAAGGCCGACCTTATCCCATGTATATGCAAGATCTTTATGAAAGATTTTATCTAAATATTGGGCAATATCTTTAAGAATCATACTACAGGTCCATAAAATTGTATTATTAGAATAAATATTATAATATTTAAACTTAAATAAAAAGAAAATCTTCTTCATTGAATAATCACAAAGGAGACCGATTGGATTTACTTGATAATGAAAAAAAGATCTTCGAAAACATCCCACAGGAATTTGCAAATACTCTTTATGATTTCCCAAAACAGTTCAGGAAAGCAGAAGAAGTCCTTGAGGAAGTAAAACTTCCTACAAGAAAGGAATTCAATAATGTTTTGATACTGGGTGTGGGGATCTCAACGATAGTCGCATATAAACTCCTGGACGCAATAAACATTAACAGATTAAATAAACCGGTCATATTATGCACAAAAAGAAAGATACCCTCCTGGGTTGATAAAGATACCCTCGTTATTGCATCCTCTCACAGCGGTAATTCATCTGAAGTCCTGGAGGCTGTTGAGGAAGTCCTGAAAACCAGTGCAACGATAATCGCAATAACAAATGGAGGTAAATTAAAACGCAGGGCAGCAAATAATAAGAAAATAAACCTGGTTGAATATGTATACCCTGTGGAGTCAAGAATGGTGCTTGGTTATATATATGTATTGATCACTGGCATTCTTAACCGTCTTGGAGTCATCGAGATCTGCGGTGATGTCAAAGATTGTGCACTGGGAATCGAATGGGATGAAATCGAGGAAGTTATTTTTGAGTATTCAAGGGAACTCGGGCCGGATGTAAAAACATATAAAAATCCGGCAAAGATAACTGCAATAAATCTTTTTAAGAATATACCTGTTATTTATGGGAGCAACAGGGTGACCGAGGCGGTAAGTTTCCGTCTGAAAAGTCAGATATGCATCAACAGCAATAATCTGGCTTACTATAATACGCTCCCGGAAATAAATCACAGCGAGATATCTGCATGGGAGATGGGGCCTGATCTGAGAGATAAATTCTTTGTCCTCTTTATTACAGATGGTGACCTGAATAAAAAATCAAAAACAGAGGTTGAGATAATAAAAGGCCTTTTTATGGAAAAGGGTGTTAATTTTGAAGAACTTATCCTGGAAGGTCCAAATGATGCTGTAAAAAGTTTTAAGGGAGTGTTCCTGGCAGATTGGATAAGTATTTACCTGGCAGTATTAAACAATGTAAATCCGGTAGCTTCAAAACTTGTCGATTCTGTAAAATCCCGCCTTTAAAAAAAGTCCTCCAGTGATTAACCTTCCTTTTTATCTTTAAGATCAAGAGAGACAGAATTTATACAATACCTTTTACCGGTAGGTTCTGGTCCATCATCAAAAACATGTCCAAGGTGTCCCCCGCATTTTTTACAATGAACTTCTGTTCTTGCCCTCCCGAGGCTTAAATCCTCTTCAGTTTTAAGACAACTACCGCTGGCCGGCTTTGTAAAAACTGGGCCATCCTGTGCCGGAATCATATTTATTTTCAGATTCAAATAAGGGTTGCCCGCAACCGGCACAAACATAAGTTCCTTTTTCCTTGCAGTCAAAATACTTGTTTTGAAATGGCCTTTCAGTACCTTTTTCCCTTAGTATGCGATACGCCTCCGGAGGAAGCTTTTTCTTCCAATCATTTTGAGATTTTTCATCCATGTTTAAAAACAACCAGACAGGAATTCCTGTTTAATATTATTTTCCTGAAGCTTTTGCTGCTTCCACCATTTTTCTTGCTATCCTAAGTTCTGTCTTCATCTTTATTTTATCAGTATAGATCCTCAGCTCTCCAACAAGCTCATTATACCTTGTAATATATATGGTATCTCCTTTGTTCTCTTTCAGGAACTTAGACAGTTTGATCCTGAGCTCATTAGTATCCACTTTTTTTATTTCATCATCCATAATGACTCCCCTTCTTTAAAGCATTAAATAGTTATAAACTTATAATTATTTATATATTAGAATTGTTTAATATAATATTAATACATTCCTAATAAATGTCAAATATATAAATATTATATATAATCTTTTTTCCATTTAGATTTATTTAAGACTTTTTTAGATGTATATGGGGTCAATAACTAAAATATAGGTAGATGATCATGGGGCTATAATAATAAATAAAACGAAGCTCAAATCATTATTAATAAAGAATGGTTTATTTTGTGTGTCGGAGACCAGGGAACCTATGGCAATTATATTTTATAAGAGCGGATATTTGCACAAATAGCGAGCTTGTGCCCGGTCCTTGCATTTCTTATTTTAGAGATCACCAATGTATTTTTGAATCCAACCTTCTCCATTAAGGTTAAAAAATCTTTTTCCGGGAAGAGCCCTGCCAATACACCTGAACAGGTCGTTTATATCATTGATGATATTCTCAGGGAGTTTGTCTTTCAGGACGATCTCGCAAAAGACTGTCCGCCCTCCTGGTTTTAGCACCCTGTAAACCTCACTTAAGACTTTTTCCTTGTCGGGCGAAAGATTGTATATTCCATTTGAAGCCACGACATCAAAATAATCATCTTCAAAAGGCAGGTCATCCGATGAACCGCGGACAAACTCAACATTGCTTATCCCCACTGACTCAATATTGGTTTTTGCTTTGTCAAGCATCTCATCTGAAATATCCAGGCCATATGCTTTCCCCTTCTTACCCACGGACCTGGCGTAAAAATAAAGGTCAAGCCCCGCTCCACATCCTAGATCCAGGACCACTTCGCCTTCCTTTAGATCAACAAAAGGCTGAGTATTGTTTGCACCTGTAAATGACTCAGTGAATGCGCCGGGAAGTTTATCCAGTATCTCCCGGGGATATCCGACATCTGTAGCGAATTTTTTTCCCACAGGAAAGTTAAAGGACCCACCGGGATCTTTTGCGACCTGGCTGTATTTATCTTTTACTGCCTCTTTTATGTCACTGGAGGTCATATCGTTTAATGAATTATCTTTCATATAATTTAAATTCTTTCTACAAATCCAATAATAAATATCACATTATAATTATAGTAGCGATTTAATGGAACTACTAGTGTATGCAATTACAATAATCAAAGAAATAAAACCTAATATTTACAAAAACACCTGACTACTTAAAAAAGGTCCTATTCACCACTTAAAACTGATTTAACCAACCTTAATAGCTCTTTTGGCTGTACAGGTTTCTCCAGGAATTTATTTACAGGAAGCCAGGATTGATCAATATCCTGATCGCTAAACCTTCCCAGGAATATTCCCTTCTCATTCACGGCAGAGAGCATTATTATCGGTATTTTTACTAATTTATCATCACTTTTTATTTCTCTGGCCATTTTAAATCCTGCAGAACTATCCTCGGGGAAAAATAACATCCAGAATAATCAGGTCCGGATCATACTTGGAGACATTTTCAACTACATCTTCATCATTATACTGCGCAGAAACCTCATACCCATTTGCTTTTAAAACCATAGAAATTGATTCAACAATGTCCTGATCATCGTCTATTATGTATATCTTCTCCATCTGATCCTCTCCTTTTTCCTTTAGTTTTAAAATTATTATTCTAAGTTGCCTGATTACATTGTACAATATTATCAAATGAAAAATAAAGATATAATTGATAGTGGCTCAGTTATCGCAATAATAGGTGCAGGCAAAGGAGGTCTTGCCTTATTAAAAGTCCTTCTCAGGATCCCCGCAGTTAATATTAAATATGTATGTGATATTGATCCATATGCAGTAGGTGTACTTTATGCAAAAAATCACAATATTAAATGTACTTCAGATTGTGACCAAATATTAATCGATGAGGAAGTTAACCTTATATTTGAAGCTACAGGTGATCCTAAGATCTTTAAATATTTAAATGAAAATAAATCTCAAACAATAAGCCTGATAGGTGCAGAGGGTTCAAAGATCATTTTTCAATTCCTGGATGCCTATAATGAAGTCAATAAGGACCTCAATGAATACAAGATAAACCTGGAAAGAAAGATAATCGAAAGAACCGAGGATCTTGAAATAGCAAATACCCAGCTGGAAAAGGAAATGCTGGAATATGAAAAGATAAGCCAGAAATTGAAAGAGATCAATAATGAGAAAACAAAATATTTATTATATGCTACCCACCAGTTAAAAGCCCCGTTTGCAGCCATCCAGAGTTATGTCGATATTATTCTCGAAGGATATACCGGTAAAATTTCACAGGCAACCAGGGATATTGTCGAAAAGATCAAGAGGAGATGTAAATTATTGTCCAGGGTTATCAAAGAAATGCTGGAACTTGAAAAATTAAAATCAAGAGATGAAATAGTTGTAGACCTGAAAAAGATCAATATCGGTACCATCCTCACAGATATGGTCCAACTATCTAAAATATCTGCTAAATATAAAAAGATAAAGATAGATTACTCTCCACCCTAAAAAAGATTATTACATCAAGGGAAATAAGAAAGAGATCGAGATCCTTTTTTCTATTTTACTTGAAAATGCAGTCAACTATTCCCCATCTGGTAGTACAATCAGGATCATTACCAAAAAGATTGAAGGTCCCCGGCTATATATTGGCATTGAGGACCAGGGAATCGGTATACCTGAAAAGAACCTGATCAATATCTTTAATGAGTTCTTTAGATCCAATAATGCAGTCGATTTCCATAAGAACGGTACCGGACTCGGACTTTCAGTAGCAAGAGAGATCATTTCTATCCACAATGGCAGTATCAATGTGGAAAGTACATTAGAAAAAGGTTCATGTTTTTCGGTAGCTTTTAAATTAATTTAACCGGAGACAGAATTTTATCAATCCTTTCGGTTAAATCTTTGTATTAAAATCATATCCACTATTGCAACATATATGTAACAGTGATATCCTATCTATTAAATATCGTTTTTCAGAGTGTTTAATTTGTTTCAATATCAAATTTTTCCCAGAGAATGATGATTAAAAATTGGATTTATAATTGCAATAAGAAATGATTGACTATTTAAAAATTTATAATAAAATCGATCTGAATTATTATCGCTATTGATTAATATTCTTTTTATTATTTCAAAGTAAATATAATTTGATAGATTTGGACTGTGACCTAAAAGGCTTAAATTGGAAAAAACGAATAATGATACAGATAGGATCAGGAATGAAATACTGGATTACATCGAACCTAAAATATATAACTGTTACCAGTGTGGAAAATGTACATCCTCATGTCCCCTGTCAGATGTATTTGAATATAAGCCTAACCAGATAATAAGACTGGTTCAATCCGGCAATATCGATGCTATTATTAATTCCAATTCAATTTTCCTCTGCCTTTCATGTGCGATCTGCAGCAGCAGATGTCCCCAGGATGTGCATATAGCTACTATTATGAATTATATAAGAAATGAAGCATGGAAATCCGGCAGATTTAAAATAAAAAGCATCAAAAGATTTTATAAGACATTCTTGAGAATAGTCGGCATAACCGGCAGGAGTTATGAGCCGGGCCTTTTGATGACCCTCAATTTTTTAAGCGGAAGACTTTTTAATGATATGGACCTGGCCCCGGGCATACTCAGCAAAAGAAAAATAAGGCTCATTCCTGAATTTGTAAAGAAAAGAAAACAAATAAGCAAAACTATTAAGAAATATATGTAATGAAAGATATTAGTACTAAGAATAATAATTTAAATAAAATTGCTTACTATCCGGGATGCTCTTTAAACTCAACAGCTATTGATTTCAATGTGTCCTTAAAAAAACTCCTTGATGTCCTGGATATTGAACATATCGAGATCGATGACTGGAATTGTTGCGGTACCACACCGGCATATAATGTCAATGAGGAACTGGCAGCCCTGCTGTCTGCAAGAAATCTGATGATCGCTAAAAATATGGGGCTGGAAGATATATTGAGTCCCTGTGTCTCATGTTATAACAAACTATATAAGGCTGCATATTATATAAACAGTACAAGTAAACTTAAAAATAAGAGAGAAGAAAAAATAAAAGACTCTTTACTTAATGCCTTAAAAGACATGGGTTTTGATACCGAACAGGAATTAAACTTCAAAGTCTATTCTATAATTGAATTCCTGTATTTAAAAAAAGCAGAAATCGGTAGAAAGTTCAGGGAATTAAAGCAGGTTAATAATGAAAATGAAGAATATTCTATTTTAAAGGAATTAATGCCGGCCTGTTACTATGGCTGTGCCCTCCTGCGGCCCAAAGATGCTTTAAGGTTTGATGATGTTGAAATGCCTACCTCAATGGAAGAAATATTAAAAGAAGTAGGTATTGAATGTGTTGATTTCTCCTTTAAGACTGAGTGCTGTGGCGCTATCCTGTCACTTTCAAATAAAGATTCAGTCCTGAAATTAAGTGGAGAAGTACTTGATAATGCCTTAGAGAACAATGCAGACAGCTTAATAGTTTTTTGTCCGCTCTGCCAGCAAAACCTGGATCTGCGGCAAAAACAGATAAACAGGTTTAATAAAACCAGATACAACCTGCCAATACTATATATAACCCAGGTTCTGGGTGTGGCGCTTGGTCTCACTTTTAAGCAGGTCATGCTGGACAGGTTATTTGTTCCTATTAAAAATTCCGGCAGGAGTAAAGTTAAAAGTCATAATAATGATAAGGGAAGATTAAATTGAGAATTGGTATATTTGTCTGCTATTGCGGTTCAAACATAGCAGGCACAGTAGATGTAGAAAAAGTAGCAAAAGAAGCATTAAAACTTCCTGGTGTTGTGTTTACCCAGACGAATCTATATACATGTTCTGAGCCAGGGCAGGACCAGATCAAGAAGGCCATAGAAAAACATAATCTTAACCGGATTATAGTTGCTTCGTGTTCGCCTCGTGTCCATGGGGTGACTTTTATGAGAACTGTAGAAAATGTTGGCCTTAATCCATATTTACTTGATATGGCAAATATCAGGGAACATAATTCCTGGATACATGATGATAAAGAAAAAGCTACCAAGAAAGCCATGGAACTTGTTAAGATGGCGGCCGCAAAAGTCTACCGGCACCATGAACTGTATCCAAAATATTTTGACCTGAATAAAAATGTCCTTGTCATCGGAGGAGGAATTGCAGGAATACAGGCTGCCCTTGATGTAGCTGACGGCAGCAAAAAGGTATTTTTGGTAGAAAAAGAAGCTTCTATTGGTGGAAAAATGTCGCAGTTGGATAAAACTTTCCCCACTATTGATTGCTCTGCATGCATCCTGTCACCTAAAATGGTAGATGTCGGTATGCATGAAAACATCGATCTGCTTACACTTTCTGAAGTGGTGAAAGTCGAGGGTTCTATTGGAAACTTCAAGGTTACTGTCAGAAAGAGACCCCGTTATATTGATGAGAAGAATTGTACTTCATGCGGTGATTGCGAGAAGGTGTGCCCGGTAAATTGTACGAATGACTATGAGGCCGGACTCACTAATAGAAAAGCCGTATCCAAGATGTTTGCACAGGCAGTTCCTTCGTCTTACTATATAGATAGAAGAGGAAAAGCTCCATGCAGGAGTACCTGTCCCGCTAATGTCCCTGCCCAGGGTTATATTGCCCTGATAAGGGAGGGTAAATATGCGGAAGCTTTGAAGCTGCACCGGGAAGAAAATCCATTCCCTTCAGTCTGCGGAAGAGTCTGCATGCACCCATGCGAAGAAAATTGTACCAGAAACCTGGTTGATGACCCTATAGCCATAATGGACCTAAAAAGATTTATGGCAGATTATGAACTGAAATTAGGAGAGATCCCCCTTCCTGAAATAGAAGAAAAGAAAAATAAAAAAGTTGCTATTGTAGGTTCCGGTCCTGCCGGCCTTACCGCAGCTTATTTCCTTTCCAAGAAAGGATACGGGGTAAAAATATTTGAATCACTCCCGGTAGCCGGTGGGATGCTACGGGTCGGGATCCCGGACTATAGATTACCCTCAAAGATCCTTGACCTGGAAATCGATGTCATAAGAAGGATGGGTGTCGAAATTGAAACCGGACACTCTATTGACAGTTATGACCAGATACATCAGTTAAGGGAAAAAGAAGGATACGGCGCAGTATTTTTAGCTACTGGAGCACATGAAGATCTAAGGCTTAAGTGTGAGGGTGAAACCCTTAAAGGAGTGATCCCGGGAATTGATTTTTTAAAGGATGTGGCCCTTTCTAAAATATCCAAAATAAATGGAAAAGTTGCAGTGATCGGTGGCGGTAATGTGGCCATAGACTCTGCCAGGACGGCCCTCCGCCTGGGAGCCAGTGAAGTCAGTATTTTTTACAGGAGAAGCCATGAGGAAATGCCTGCCCTGGAAGAAGAAATAGAAGACACCGTTGATGAAAGAATAAAAATAAATTATCTCACTTCACCGGTCAGGATCGAAGGTAAAAACGGAAAGGCAGAAAAGCTGGTACTGGAAAAAAACGAACTGGGTGAACCTGATAGCAGTGGCAGGCGAAGACCTGTGCCTATCAAAGATAGTGAGTTTGAATATCCTGTAGACCATATAATCATCACAATCGGTCAGAAACCTGATATAGGGTACCTCCAGGGTGGCGAAAGGACCTGTGAGCTTACTCCATGGAATACTATAAAGCTTGAAAAGGAAAATATCCTTTTAGTCGAGGACCAGGGCATATTTGCCGGAGGAGACCTGATACTTGGCCCTGCAACAGTTACCGAAGCTATTGGTCACGGCAAACTTGCCGCTGAGGTTATAGACAGGATGCTTCAGGGTGAAAAACTTGAAGACATAGAGAAAGATATTAAAGAACAAAAAGAAGCCGATGTAGAATTAAAAGCTGACCAGATATTCACTGAGAAGCAATTAAAATCTTTCAAAAGAAATAAAAGAGTTGAAGAAGATAGATTAAAACCTGCGCAAAGGACAAATAATTTTAAGGAAGTAATACTGCCCATTGATGAGGAACAAGCAAAAAAAGAAGCAAGCAGGTGCCTGGATTGTGGAATATGCTCGGAGTGCCATGAGTGCGCTAAGGCCTGTGAGGCAAATTGTTTTGATTATAATCAAAAGGAAGAGATGGTGACCCTGGATGTAGGTGCCATAGTAGTTGCTACCGGATCAGATATATTTAATACCGATACTTATGGAGAATATGGCGGTGGAGAGCTGCCGGACGTGATCACCAGCCTTGAGTATGAAAGACTTATGTGCGCTTCTGGCCCTACTCATGGTCATATTTTGAGGCCATCTGATAATAAAGAGCCAAAGAAGATAGTATTTTTATCTTGTGTCGGATCCAGGGACATAACCAGGGGAATGCCCTATTGTTCTTCGGCATGCTGTATGTATACTGCCAAGCAGGCGATCCTTACCAAGGAACATATTCCCGATTCTCAATCCTATGTTTTTTATACTGACATCCGGTCCCCCGGCAAAGATTATGATGAGTTCGTAATGAGAGCAAGAAAATATGGTACACAATATATCAGGGGAAAAGTCGGCAAGATCTTTAAAAAAGGCGATAAGCTGATAATCAGGGGTTCGGACACTCTTCTCGGGGAGTCCCTTGAAATGGAAGCAGAACTTGTAGTCTTGGCTTCTGCCATGATACCCTCCCAAAGGGATCCAAAAGAAAGCTGTCTGAAGTATTAAATATCACTACCGGATCTTTTGGTTTCTATACTGAAAGTCACCCCAAATTGAGACCGGTAGAAACTAATACTTCCGGGATCTTTTTGGCTGGAACTTGCCAGTCACCAAAAGACATACCTGCCAGTGTGGCCCAGGGAAGTGCAGTTGCTGCCAAGATCCTGGCCCTTATGTCAAAGGACAAACTGGCAACTGATCCCATTGTGGCCACAGTTGATCAAAATAGATGTATAGGTTGCAATAAATGCCTTATGGTCTGTCCCTTTAATGCAATAGAGGAACTTGAACTAAGAGACCGGAAAGTAGTGCAGGTTATCGAATCAGTGTGTAAAGGCTGTGGAATTTGTGAAGCCACCTGCCCCATAGATGCGATCAGCCTGAACTTCTTCACGGATGAAATGATTTTGGAAGAGATGGAGGCTCTCACTTAATAAATATATTTTATTAAGAACAGACTGCACCATTGATAATATATAAAGATAATTAGTTAAAAGATGAGTAAGTCAAATATGGTCAACAAAGTTGAGAAAGAATTAAAAAATAATAGTAAAGAAAAAAATGGAGTGAATATTGTTGCCTTTCTATGCAACTGGTGTTCATATGCCGGCGCAGATGCAGCAGGTACTTCCAGATTAAGACAGCCTGAAAATATAAGGATAATAAGGGTTCCATGCAGCGGAAGGGTTAATCCCCTATTTATCTTAAAGGCATTCAATCTTGGTGCTGATGGGGTCCTCGTATCAGGCTGCCATCCGAATGACTGTCATTATAGCGAAGGAAATTTCTATGCACGCAGGAGGCTGGAATTTATTAAAGAATTCCTCCCGTTTATGGGGATAGATAAAGATAGATTTGCCTACCAGTGGGTTTCTGCATCAGAAGGTCAAAAATGGCAAAATGTTGTTATAAACTTTGTAAAGAGAATAGAAGATATAAGAGGAAAATGAGTATTGAGGATAAATTAAAAGAAAAAGCGGGAGAGCTAATAGAAGATCTCGAAGTCCTGGTCGGTTATTCCCACAGCGATCTTCCATTAAAGATCAATCCTGTCTTTATTAAAGACAAGAACAATATAGATAAACTGATATTTAATAAATTTTGCATAAATAATCTTGCCACTTATGCTTATTCCCTGGCCAAAGGAGTTGAAGGAAAAATAGGAATAGTCCTGAAGCCATGTGATGCCAGGTCTATTATCCAATTGCTATCCGAAGAATTATTTGACCGGGACAAGATTGAATTAATAGTTGTAGGATGCGCCGGTGCCCTTGATTATAAGAAAATACAGAAACAGCTAAAGGGCCAAAAAATTATTTCCAGTAAAGTCGAAGGCGATAGTCTAAAGGTCAAAACTATTGATAATGAATATGAATTGAAGACAAAGGATTTCTATTCCGATAAATGCTACTGGTGTGATATTTATGATAATCCTCCATTATATGACAAATTTATAGAGAATGAACAAAAACTGGATGTAGATCCCGGAAAAAAATATGAAGACCTGGAAGCCCTTGAAAGTAATGAACTTGAGGAGATCAACCAATACTGGAATGAGCAGTTTGAGCATTGTATCAGGTGCTATGCCTGCAGAAATATCTGCCCGCTCGAGATATGCAGGGAAAGGTGTATCACCCATCTTGAAGTACCTCACTGGCAATCACAAAAGATCAATAGTGATGAAGGCAGATTCTTCCAGTTAATAAGAGTGCTGCATCTTGCCGGGAGATGCACAGAATGCGGAGAGTGCGAGAGAGTGTGTCCAAAAAATATTCCTTTAGCAAAATTGATGAAAAAATCTGCACAGATAACCGAAAAATTATTTGATTACAAAGCTGGTGAAGATTTGAAGAGAAGACCTCCCTTTCTTACTTTTAAAGACGTAGAAAAAAATATTGAAGAGGAAAAGCTGGTATGAAAATATTAGGTTATATTGACAAGAAAAATTTGATCCCCTGGCTGGATGATATCAGCAAAAAGTATAAAACTTTTTTACCTGTACAGGATACCGAAAATGCCCGTATAGATTTTATGGACTATAATGATCTTGCAAAGAAAAATCCGGATAAATTTCATATAAATTTTTCTGAAAAAACAAAGCTAAGCCCTAAAAAGGCATTTTCCCCCGAAACGGAAAAATTCTTTGATTTTGAGTATATTAAGGATGTTAAGGATCCGGAGAATATAAAAACCAATATAGTCATATCTGAAGCAGATAAAACAGAAATACCGAAATTAGTGTTCGGTATAAAACCCTGTGATATTGCAGGTCTCAGGAAACTGGATATATTTTACGGAGAAGGCCAGCATAAAGATACATATTACCTGGATAAAAGAAAAGATAGTATATTTATTTCCATCGGATGCAATAATCCCTTCCCTGATTGTTTTTGCACTTCAGTTGACGGGCATCCTTTCGATTTCAAGGATGCGGATATCGGTCTTATTGAAATGGATAAAGATTATGCAATTGTAAAATCCGGTGAAAAAGCAAAAGAGCTCCTTGATGACAGCAAGAAATTCATCAGTGAAAAACCTGCAGAAAGTGGTGATTCCATTGCAGCAGATGAGATAATAAAAAACTCTGAAAAAAAACTTAAAGAATACTGGAAAGAAATTGGAAAAGATGGATTCCCGAAAATAATGGACAGGTCCATGGATTCCGATGTGTGGAAAGAGATAACAGCAAAATGCATAAGCTGTGCCGCCTGCACCTATGTCTGCCCAACCTGTTTCTGCTTTAATATACGTGATGAGCAAAAGGGTCTAAAAGGAGAACGGTATAAATGCTGGGATTATTGTATGAACAGCTACTATACCCTGGAAGCCAGCGGTCATAATCCCAGGGCTGATAAAAATAAAAGATACAGTAATAAGATAAATTGTAAATATAACTACAATATTAAGAGAAGTAATAATATCTTTTGTGTCGGCTGCGGGAGATGTATAGAAGTTTGTCCTGTTTCAGTAGATATCAGGGAAGTTGTGAGTACGGTAATAGAAAATGATAATAATGTGCAAGAAAAATAAACATTTGATTTTTAAATAAAGTGAAGGAAAATAAAATTAATAAAGAAAATAATAATTCAATTGATAGTGGTAATCCATATCTGCCGGAAGTTGCCACTGTAAAGAAGATCATCAAAGAGACTCCAAATATTGTTTCTCTACAGCTTGTAATCGACGATGAGAAAAAACAGGAAGACTTTATCTTTGAACCCGGCCAGGTCGGGCAACTATCAGTATTTGGATTTGGAGAGTCGACTTTTGTTATCAACTCTCCCGCATCAAATAAGGATTATCTCCAGTTTTCAATAATGAAAGCTGGAGTTAATACCACTGCTATCCATAATCTTAGTGAAGGTGAAAAAGTGGGACTCAGGGCTCCCCTGGGGAATTGGTTCCCCTACAGGGAGATGGAAGGAAAAAAGATAATCTTTGTAGGAGGAGGAATAGGATTGGCTCCGCTAAGACCGCTTATTTTATACATGCTTGAGAATAAGGATAAATATGAAAAACTGACTCTACTTTCGGCCGCCAAGACTCCTGATGATTTTTGTTTTAAGTACGATATTAAAAACTGGGAAAACTCTAAAGATATTGATGTTGTATCCACTATTGATACAGTCTGCACAGGTTGGGACAAGGAAGTGGGACTCTGCCCAAATGTTCTTGAAGCACTAAAACCCTCCCCTGAAAACACAATGGCTATCGTCTGCGGTCCCCCTATCATGATAAAGTATACTCTCGAGGTCCTTGATAGGTTGGGATTTAAAGAAGATATGATCTATACCACACTTGAAAGAAGAATGAAATGTGGAGTCGGAAAGTGCGGCAGGTGCAATATAGGAGAAAAATTTGTCTGTGTTGACGGTCCTGTCTTTTCCCTGAAGGAGCTAAACAGTTTATCAGAACCATATATGTAGAGAATAGTCGGGCCACATTCTACGAATTTCTAAAAATAGTTTTTTAATCATTTTTTTGCTAAACTATTACCTCTTACTTTCTATATAATTAGTAAATTAATTAAATACTAAAGGAGAGGATACTGATGCACATTAAAAATCATTTCCATAAAATTATAACAATACTAATAGTAGTAATATTTTTAAGTATCCTGTTTTCCGGCTGCAGCAATCTTAATTCTGTAGATACTGTTGAGGATAACTCTAATTCTGGGATTTCTAATCAGATATTTTCAGCCTCTAGTGAAGGATTAACCGTAGAAAATATCCTTCCCGCAATCCTCCCTGAAAGTGGTACTGCAAACCGTCCTATAGCAGTAATGGTCGAAAATAGTTTTGCTGCTCGCCCACAGTCAGGTCTGATCCTGGCAGATGTTGTCTATGAGGTAGTAGATGAATACGGAATAACCAGGTTTGTGGCAATCTTTTCCTCTAATGAAGCACCGATGGTGGGACCTGTAAGAAGTGCCAGGCCATATTATGCTGAGATTGCAAGGGCATTTGATCCAATTTATGCTTTTTTTGGAACTTATCCTGAATGTTATGGGGTAATAGAACGACTCGGAATGAATGTTTTAAGTGCCATGTCTGACCGTTCAGGAAACAGCTCTATAACGGCTCAGGCACCATACTGGAGAGACTGGTCAAGAAGTAGCATACAAGAACATACTGCATTTATGTCCATACCCAAGCTCAAACAAAAAGCGGCCCAACTTGGGTACTCCATCCAGGGTGGCGGGATACCTTTCCCCTATAAAGCAGACCCTCCATTAGAAGCCAGAGGAGGAGTAACTAATATTCATATAGATTTTTCTACACATGCATATGCTCCGAGAGGCTTTGACATCAGGTATATCTATGACA
>PVMK01128390.1_pt1 | contig 16399 bp, 15 predicted proteins | sample 1853481 | NCBI WGS metagenome assembly PVMK01 (sample SAMN08533507, study PRJNA380276) | Marine sediment metagenome, whole genome shotgun sequencing project.
CGGAATTCGCGATTGTGCACCTCGACCGGTACCTTCATTAGTTCCAAAATTCCCCTGGCTACATGCTCTGAGAGTCTACGGAAGGATTCTTCCCCTTTCTCTTTCGTAGCCCGGAGCGGGTTTCCAATGACACCACTTTCGATGAATTCGTGGTGATCCATGGGAAAATTGAAGTATGAATACCCATCAAATTCCACATCGGGCATTCCATCTTTTTTAGCAAATGTCTTGGGCAAGAATTCCGGAATGTGGGCGCGCGTGAATTCGGCTCTGTCCATGCGAACCAAATCCTCATTCCATGCCAGCTCCTGGGATGTCTCCAACTCGCTGGAATGCCAGCCCGGCGTTTCCTCGGGAGGATTTTCCATTAGGTCAGCCAAAATCCCATAGTAACGCTCCATATAGGGTTTAACGAAACCAATGAGCGCACCAGTCTCATAACGAAGTTGGCGAAGAACCGGATCAATGACCTTTACGTTGGAGCCATGACCATTCATGAAAATGATACGGTTGAAGCCGTGATGGATCAGACTGCGGCCAACATCGTGGATTAGGCTTAAAAGCGTCGAACTACGAATTGTAATCGTTCCTCGCCCGCTTCCCGGTTCATGCATATGCTGGGGTGAGTAGCCCATCCAAACCGGTGGCGTATGAATCACGCCAATCAACTCAGCCACCCGACGTGACATTTCGACCGCGGTAATGGTGTCGGTATATAGAGGAAGGTGTGGGCCATGCTGCTCAAGACTGGCCATGGGAACGATGATCAGATCCTTTTTTTTAAGGTACTCGCGAATATCGACAAAAGTAAGGTCACCCAGATCCCAAGATAAAAACTTGGCTCTAAATTCTTCGTCTCCTTCTGTTAGATGAGGTAATTCTTTATAATTTCGGCCATTTTCGGCAATCATGGTCTCTGCTCCTTTAATTCGGCCATCATATTAATAAAGAGATTGGCGACAATACGGCCAAACTCAGGGTCGTTAACGTGGTGCTCATAGGTCAACACCGGTATGTCGGGACGGATTTCTTCTTTCATTTTGGCTAAGAAAGCGGCATCAGCTTGTGGATTCCAAAAAGGGCCATCGGGCACATTGGGGATAGATAATCCTCGCCTCGGTACGGCAATAATTACCGGTGCTTTGGCCATATTCAGCCGTTTGGAAAAGATGGTGCCTAATTGCACCATCTCCTCCTCATTGGCCCTGACCAAGGTGTACTCTGGATTATGATCGTAAACGGGCCGATCTTTGATTGCCTCGGGTACTGTACCGGCATTCCACACGCTAAAGTCAATGCAGCCGGGCACCGCCACCTGAGGAATTCCCAACAAACCCACGCGCTTCAACCGATCTGGACCACCATCATGAATACCACCGACCAAAGGATCATAGATTTCATTGGTCGTAAAATCGATGACGCCTGCGAATTGACCCATTTCCGCCAATTCTTCCATAGCCGGGCCACCCACACCATTCGAATGAAATATTACAGCCTCATACCCGTGTTCGGCCAACAATTCTTTGGCCGCCATGACCGCTGTGGTGGTATTACCCAACATAGTCATGGCTACGAACTGCTCGCCGGGTTGCGGGTTTGGCAAGAGATGACCATGCTCAATCATGCCTTTCAAAGCAGCGGCAACATTATCAAAAATGGTGCAAGCGATCGGGTTCAAACCTAATATATCGACAACCGAATGGACAACCATCATGTCACTGGTGCCTACAAGAGGTTCGAAAAAATGGTAGCCCGAGGCAATCGGCGATACCAATATTTTTGGAACGCCCACAGGTAACACCATCATGGCGGCCGCGCCCATCACAGCTCCTTCCGCGCCACCCATACTGACAATAGCATCCAGACGGCCATCCTGGTACAGAGCCAAGGTTAGTTTTTTGAGCGCCTTTCGCATGCCGGCAACAGCCTTGCCGCGACTCCCGGCATTTTGCAAGTCCTCGATGGTGTATCCGCCGTAACTTGCCACTTCCCCATGATCGATATCTGGTAGGATATCCAAAGGTTGGCCAAGAATGCCTGAATCAATGACGGTTGTCCCCAGATCCAGCGCCTGTAGGCGATCGCGCAAATAGGCGATCTCCGGCCCCTTGGTATCCAGGGTTCCGTTGACCACCACATTGCCGTGGGTTGGCTACGGTTTGTTCATCTTGTTAAACGGCTCAGCGCCCTAGGCGACATCGCAGTGGCTGCGCAACCGACAGCATCCGGCCGCAACCGCAGGCCACGTTCTGTTAGCCTAGTTGATGAGAGGCAGCAGCGTCTTGGCCGTTTCCTCCACAAGCCAGCTGTAAAATTCTTCGGAGAGAACCCCACTTCCGTGATCCTCGATGAACTTCAACTGCTCTTTGGTTAACTCTTTCTCGGCCGAGGCCGTAGCGTTCAAGTAGGGGTTAGCCGGTGTGCGGTCAAGCGGGGCCACAAACTCAACCGTGAGGGCGCCGTCGTAACCGATCTCCTTAAGCGTTCCGACGATGTCGCGCCAATTGAATGCGCCTTGCCCACAGGCCATCCTGTTGTTATCGGCGACGTGAAAATCATACAATTTGTCGCCCGTATTCAGTATCGCCTGCCGGAAATCCGCCTCTTCCTGGTTCATATGATAAGCGTCCAGGCAAACGCCGCAGTCCGGTCCGACCGCCTCGGCCAGGGCGAGCGCCTGGTCGTGTCGGTTAATGAAATTGGTCTCAAACCGGTTCAGCGGCTCGACGGCCACTCGAACGCCCTCTCTTTGAGCGTACGCATACGCCTCGCGAAGCCCTTCGACGGCCCAGTTCCACTCCGTCTCTTCATCGGCCTGGGCATTGACTTTACCGACCTCGGAAGGCACGATGCTCATGACCTCGCCGTCCAATTCCTTGACCATGGTGATGCAGTCTTTCAGGTACTGCAAGGTGTTCGCCCGGCCGGCTTCGTCGGCCTGGAGCAGGTCCAGCCCTGTAAACATCAGGCTGATCGATCCCCAACAGCGAAGGTTGTTTTCCTTGAGCAGAGCCCGAACCTCGTTGGTGTCATACTTTTCCGCCCCTACTCCGATCTCAATACTCTCATAACCATACTTGGCCAGGCGCCGGATCGTCACGCCGATCGGCTCCGCCCTCATCCAATTGTGCATTGACAGATGCATGTTTCACTCCTCAGGTCTTATTAGATACAGGTTACTAAAACGACTTAAACAAGATTTTGGGCCAATAACTCATACAATCCTTGAGTTTGTAAAGCAAATCGGGGTGCAAATTGCCTCAGGTAGTTTAGGCTGGCCGGATCTTCGGTAACAATCATTTTGGCACCGTTATCGAGCGCATCGGCCAACCGGGAATAGGCTAAATGGTTGGCGATGTGGGGCTTTGTATATTGAAGAGCGCCGTTACCACAGGGGTGGGCACGCTCGCGCCGCCAAAATAGCTCCTTGACCGGTTCCTTCATGATCGCGGAAAGTAACTGTCTGGGCGCTTCATAGCGCGTTGTTACTCGAACCGAGTGGGTCGGGTCAACATAGGCGACTGAAGTCAGTTCTACATCCTGATTCAGCTGAATATTTCCAGCAACCAGTTGCTCAGCCAAAAACGGAACTACCTCCTGAATGACTAAGTTCGAAGGCCAGGGGAGGCCGTGGCGATCATCATGCAACTGCTTAAAAGTATAGTAATCACCTGGGGTCAGGACAAGCATTGTGGTAGCGCCAACTGCCGTCACCTCGTCTATCGTTGCCTGGGCTAAACGCGCCGCTGTTTCCGGGAACCCAAGCGAACTAGCCAAGTAACCATTATTGCGACCTATACCGACCAGTACTAGATTAACTCCAACCGCCTTCAAAAGCGATAGGGCTGCTTCCAGCGTTTCCTGACCCAAGAAGTGCACATCATCACCAACGAACAAGGAAATCTCACCTTGACCAGTTGGTTGAGGGGGCGACACCTCTTCATAGGGATTGGACCAAAGTTTTAAGCTATCATGAATGGCAAAGACTTCTTTCGGTGCTAATCCTTGCTCTGTTAATTCAGATCGCATGGCGGCAATGGCCGATGGTAAGGGTTGGTCAGTAATGCAGTTCGCCCGACAAGTACCACAATCCGCGCAGCTATACAGAACGTCGATTGTACTATCGTTGATTTCCAAAAGGCCGCGGCGTATCGAAGCAATGGTCAGCCCCCAACCATGGGGAGTCAACGTTTCTTTACGGGTAACATGACCAACTGGACATACGTGGCGGCACATCAAGCAGTAACGGCAGTTGTTGGTTGTGGCGATCACGTTTTCTATCATCTATTGTTCCTTATTCTTATGCCTTCGTACGATTCGAACCCTTCTTAAAAGCCAAAACCAACCTTGCCGGGGTTCATTATGCCATTCGGGTCAATGCTCTTTTTCAATTTAAGCATGAAGGGCCAGGCATCACCATACTGGCGTCGCATGTAGCGTGACAGTTTAAGTCCTACCCCATGGTGCTCGTTGATCATGCCACCATTGGCCAATACGGCCGACATAGCCGTATTCCAGATGCGATTGTGTAAACGCAGCGCCTCTTCGGCATCCTCAGGGGGATTTTCAATAATAAAGCGACAATAGAGCATAACGCCCCAATGGAACCAGTGGGAAAAATGGCCAATGAATTTCACGTCCCAGTCAGCATAACCCTCTTCGATGGCCCGCTTTTCTGACCAATACAGGTTTTCAATTTTGTCGTAGGTCGTGACGGTTTCGGTCGTGCCATACATCCAGGGCAACATCAGGCTTTGTGGAGGATAGTAAAAATCATAACGATGCTCCCACCAGCCTTCACCAGGTTCTCGACCTAGATCTTGAGCACCGAGTTCCGAGCAGATTTCCAGAGCCTTTCTTTCCTGCAGAGTGGCTATGTCCGGGTCGCCATCAAAGCCAAGCACCATATAGGCACCCTCTAATTCGTATCCCAAGATTTTACGAATCCGCGATCGAGTAGAATCCGGATCGTATAGACGAATGACAAAAGGATTCAGTCGTCGGGTCATGATTTGACGGCCAGCTTCCAAGGCTTTGCCGAGATCGTCAAACAATACAGCCCGCAATAATCTCGCTTCTGGCAAGTAGTCTAGCTGCATCGTCGCCTTGGTGATGAAGCCAAGCGTTCCTTCAGAACCCAGAAATATTCTGAAAAAGTCAGGGCCAGACGCATGTTGGGGCACCATAGGAGTGTGGATGATTTCGCCAGTGGGCAAAACCACCTCCATGTTGAGTACCATGTCTTCGGCTTTTCCATATTTGGTGCTTGTTGTTCCGGTCCCCCTTGGGGCAAGACAACCCCCCAGCGTCGCGCAGTTAGCCGAAGCCGGGTAGTGAGGTAGTGTCAGGTCGCGCTCGTTCAATGCCCATTCCAACTGGGACAGAATGATTCCGGCTTCAGCAGTTACCGTAAGTGACTTTTCATCGATTTCGATGATCTTGTCCAACCGCTTGAGATCGACCATTATCCCGCCATAAATTGGCAGAGTCCCCCCCTGTGACCCCGATCCACCGCCGAAAGGCACCACCGGAATGCGATATTTATTGGCGATTTCCAATATTTCGGAAATCTCTTCCGGTGTACCAGGATGCACAATGTAGTCGGGCGGCGTAAGTTCCTTACCCCGATCGAGCCACATTTGGGGCATCCACGACCAGTCGGTAGAGTAAATAAGCTTGTCGGTTTTATCGACCGAGACAAAATCCTGGCCGACGACGTCCTCCAGCTCGCTTCGTATCATTTCGTTTTGGATGCCAAGTCTCATTAATCGATCTTCCTCTAGTCACCTAGGATTCTAAACTTGTCGACATCGTTAATAGGTGAATCCATTTCTGACTTTTCAGTAAAAACATTTCACCTCAAGCGATCGCGATTTCCTGACTTAAGATTTCAATCGCAGCACGCTCGCGGGATTACTAATGCTTCTAAATATCCTATTCAATAATTACCCGCTCTTCGGTCAACAGATGAACTCTATTGGAGCAATGGGCGGCGGCATCTTCGGCCGCGGCTTTGCCCTGGGGAGTTGCGAAGGCAGCGATACGGGCCTCGTTATCATCAAACCAGAACTCCGATACAGCATCGGCCGGAACATCGGGATTATCTTCAAGAACCACACTCATCCTATAATGACGAATGCCAGGCAATTGTTTACCGATCGGGGGGTGTTCTTCCAAAGCCCATTTACGGAAATTCTCCAAACTAATGTCATCTTTTCGTTTGAGCAGTGAGATTACTTTTAGCATATGAATTCTCCATTTGGTCTCTAAGATTTATTAAATGAACTGCCAATTTTTGAAGCATCCCTGAGCCATAACATCACAACAGGACATGGCTCGTTGAAGGTCTTTACACACCTAGTTACTACCTTCCATAGCCCGCAAGAGCTTCTCCGGCGTTACGGGGAGTTCCGTGATACGCACACCCACCGCATCGTATATAGCGTTCACAATGGCTGGGATGGGTGAATTAGCGGTCATTTCCCCCACTCCTTTTACTCCAAACGGGCCATTGGACGAGGGCACTTCCAAAACAACACTTTCGATTTCTGGTAGATCGCCCGGTCCGGGGATGATGTAGTCGCTAAATCCCCTGGGACTATGGTCGATGGCCGGGTAATAGGGGGCGGTCGTCTCCATAAGCGCGTGGGACATGCCCATCAACGCACCGCCGGTAATTTGACCTTGGACCAGAGCCGGGTTGACTTGCCGTCCAACTTCATAAGCGCTCTTGATACTGATTACCTCTACTTCGCCCGTTTCCGTATCGACTTCAACTTCGGCGACCGTGCAGGCGTGAGCTTCAGTACTGTCTGGATCCATCGCTCCGGTTTCCGGGTCCACATCGCTCTTAGGCTTCATAAACATACCCCGTCCGGATATCGTTTTGGCATATTTAAAGTGAGCTGCCAGGGCTAAATCGACGATGTTAATGCTGCGATCCGGTGCCCCCTTGACGTGAATGTTTCCCTGCCCGTCGGTGTCCAGGTCTTCAGGCGCAATTTCTAATTCTTCGGCTGCAACCTCTAGCATGACCTGACGAGCTTCAGTAGCGGCTTCGATGATGGCATTGCCAACCCGGTGGGTGGTCCGGCTAGCGAAGGTACCCATACAATGGGGACCGGTATCGCTATCGGCCGTATCGATCATGACGTTCTCCACCGGCAACCCCAGCGCGTCGGCTCCAATTTGGGCCAGTACGGTCTTCAAACCCTGCCCCAAATCGGTGCTCGATAGGCTAATCACAAAAGTTCCGGTGGTAGTTGCATGTATCAGGGCCTGGCTCGGATCACCGCCCAGGTTCATTCCTGTTGGATAATTAACAGCGGCAATACCTGTACCTCTTTTCTTAGCCATGGTTGCCTCCTTCTCTATCATTGGAATTCATGAGTTGGAATTCCTCTGGTAATTGGTGTCCAACAAGCTTGGCTGCGGCTTGCATGGCCTCAATTAGCGTGGCGTCTTCCACCACTTTACGGTGCGGCTTGACATCGCCGTTGCGATAGGCATTAATGAATCGGATATGCCAGGGATCTATACCGACTGTTTCAGCGATCCTGTCCATTTGGACTTCAATGGCAAAAGAGGCCGGTGTTACACCAAATCCACGCATGGCACTGCCCGGTTGGCGATTGGTGTATACACAGTGGGCGTCGATATGTACGTTGGGTATAGCGTAGGGGCCGGCAACATTGGCAGCATGTTTAGTGACCGCATAGGGTGTATGCCGATTGTAGGCACCCGCATCGGCATAGCTGGTTATTTGGCGGGCGATAATCCGCCCTTCTTTGGTCACACCATCTTTGTAGTACAAACGCCAGGCGCCACGAGTTGAACTAACTTGCATCTCTTCATCGCGCATGAACATGTAGCGGACTGGTTTGCCGGTCTTCATCGAAGCCAGGATGGCAATTGGCTCGACGATTACATCCACCTTCCCGCCGAAGCCGCCCCCAACCGTGCCTCCGACGAAATGGAGTTTGTTAAAGGGAATGTCTAGGATTAGAGCTGAATTGTCGAGTGAAAAAAACAAGGCCTGGGTATTGGTGTAAACAGTATACCGGCCGTCTGGCTCTGGTTTCACAACGCAGCCCGTGGTCTCGGTCGCTGCATGTTCGATAGGACTGGTTTGATAACGTTCCTCAATTATGAAATCAGCTTCGGCAAACCCTTTTTCAACATCACCATAACGAACTCTTCGACAGTGGTGTCCTTCATAAACAAAGTAGTTCGTGCCCCAATCTTTAAGTATCGGTGCGCCAGGCTTGAGCGCTTCCTCCACGTCGAAAACGGCCGGAAGCTCTTCCAAGTCCAGAGATACCTTTCCGGCGGCTTCCAGGGCAGCTTCTTCAGATTCGGCGATGATGGCCACGATTTGTTCACCCTTATAGCGGACCCTATCTTCGGCCAAAACCGGTTCCTCATCCGGACCTACGCCGATAAGAGTCAGAATAGTGTAGATGTTTTTCGGAACGTCTTTATGAGTCAAAGCCCGAACAAAACCTGGCACCTTCTCCGCTTCCGAAAAATCAATGCCCTTAATTCGCGCATGGGGAACGGGACTGCGGACCATTTTGAGGTGCAGCATGTCTCGAAACTTAATATCGTCCACAAAGACAGTCTTACCCGTCACATGGCCTTGACCATCACGCCTTAGAATGGACTGACCGACGGCGTTTAGTTTTCTCTCGCTCATGACTCACCTCCGGTGTGTCCATTCATCCGCATCGCAGCTTCCTGCACCGCTTTGATAATGGGTTCATACCCCGTACAGCGACATACATTGCCTGACAAGGCATCCACAATATCCTGCCGTGAAGGTTGAGGATTGTGGTCTAGTAAAGCTTTGGAAACCATCAGCATACCGGGCGTGCAGTAGCCACATTGAGTAGCAAAGTTCTCATAAACAGCTTCTTGTAAGGGATGAAGCCCATTATTCGGGGTGATGCCTTCCAAGGTCAAAACTTCGGCTCCGGCGACATCTTCTACCGGTAATAAGCAGGAAGCCATGGGCTCACCATCAACCAAAACTGTGCAACTGCCACAACCACCCTGACGGCAACCTATTTTCGTGGCAGTATAGCCAAGCTGATCCCGCAAAATCGATTGCAGCGTGACTAAGGGCTTAGCTAAGACCTCTGTTTCTCGGCCATTTAAGTTGAAGGTTACGATTTTACTGGCCATCATGCACCCTCCTTTCCGGCTATTTGCTGTAATGCACGAGTTACAAATACTCTGGTCATCTTGCGCCTGTACCATTCGCTGGCGATGGCATCGGTGAAAGGCTCGCACTCGGCCGCCGCCTCGTTGGCTGCTTCGGTGATAGCCTGCTCATCAAGTTGAGCGCCAATAAGCCTGTTCTCAGCCCGCTGGGCTCGAAATGGATATGGTCCGACCGCATTTAGAGCCAAACGGGCATGCGTAACCATGTTGCCTTCAAGCATTACATAGGCCGCCACGGTAACGATGGACGGCGTATTGGCCTGTTTTCGACCATATTTAATGAAGGCTGTAAGACCTTCCGGGACAGCCACCGTAATTTCTGTTAGCAGTTCACCCGGTTCTAGTTTTGTGCTTAAAAAGCCAGTATAAAATTCTGAAGCAGGCAGAATACGCTCTCCCGATGGTCCGGTAAGCGTCAAATGGGCATCAAGAGCGAGCAATGCCGTTGCTAGATCTCCTGCGGGAGGCGGCACAAAAAAGTTGCCGCCAACCGTGGCCATATTACGCACCGACCAGGCAGCAGTTTGGCCAGCGGCCTCTGCCAACATCCGGATAGGGGCCTGCCGCAAGATTGTGGTCAACGTGGTTGTGGCCCCAATGGTTACGGTTCCGTTGGACTGGCGAAGATAGTCAAGCCCTGTCTGGCGCAAGCCCATCACCTCTTCAGGGCTTGATATACCTTCATTGATCAAAGGCATAACTACCGTACCACCGCCTATCACCAGCATATCTTCCTGCTGTTGATTCAGAAGCTTTAGAGCCTCAGGCAGTGACTGCGGCAAATAATAATTTTTTACCGACACATTCATACCTCCTTGGAGTCAACCGCTGGTGTCGATGTTTCTCGCGCCATCAAGACTGGGATTGGAATGTTGAGAATTGTTATGCCCAGCTAGCGGACTTCCGAATAACCAATTAATCCAGTAAAGCAAAAAATCTCGCCGGAGATCCTTCAGCACCCCGGATCTTGATAAAGGGAGCGAAGAATTGAAACCGGCGACCAGTAGGTAGTAAAGAAAAGTTGGTCAGCTGTTGCATTAGAATCGAACCATTCTCGAGGATGACTTTGTGGATAATAAAATCCTCGGATGTGAAATCGGGTAACCTAGCGCAGTATTCGCTAAAACAATCAAATCCAACTGCCTTGGCCCCACGATCAACCAGCCATTGAGCCGCTTCAGGCGAACAGTAAGGCGATTCCATATAGTATGTTGGAAAATTCCCCCATTGTTTCTCAGTCCAGTCTGTCCGGACCAGGACGATATCCCCAGGCTTAATTTCCGGCGCATATTGTTCCATATCAGATACTGATATCTCATGATTGGGGGCGGCAAAACTCAAGTCGACGACAATCGCCTCGCCGAATACGCGCTCCAGGGGAACGTCAGCGGCCGTCTCGCCATTCTCTTGAACATGTTTGGTGAAATCGACATGGGAGCCAGTATGAAGGAGCATCTCTATTTTGCTGGCCTGCCAAAAGCCAGGGCCCCGGTGATAACTGGTCAGTTCCAGCTGGATTCCCACAGAAGGCGGGCTAAGGGTATCCTCTCCAATAGGAACAGATAAATCAACGATACGGCTCATTGCACTTCCTCGACATGGTCATTTTATTCATTCGACATAGATCGCTATGGTCACGTAGGATTTCGTTCCAATTTAGGCAATTTCAGCTAATATATTTCAGCTAATATTAGTTAAAATAATATTACAAGTCGGCGCATCTTATTGCTGCTTATCCCATCAGACTGTTCAAAATAAGCCAATCCAGTTCTTCATAGTCACGAACGGCTATAAGCTCATCTATCCTGTGCCGATCGAGGCTACGGCTAATTTCAATCAAGCGCAGATAGGTGCTAAGGCTGTTTCGTAGATGCTTGGTTGCCAGATTGGCAGGCTGGGTTCTCAAGGCCTTCACGTCAAGGCCGATCATACCCTTCTCCCAATAACGATTTTCGTCCAAAACACGTACCTGATTAAAAGCCCGGCGCAGATCCACGGATCCGAAAGAACGATCCTGGTCGAACTTAAGGCCATTTTGGTCATTTAGATGAACGCTCCACAATTTATCAAAGGCCAGGGCAAAGCTAATCTCATCGGCCGGATCAAGGCCGGCAAGAATAGAGTGGGCCGACTCCATCAACACCCCAACGCGTTTTGGGTCGGCCGTTTGCATTCCAAGCGCAAGCCCATGACCCATGGTTGGAATATAGGCCAAATCCATAGGTTCGTTCGGTTTGGGTTCAATGGCGATGCGCAGCTCAGAATCATATTCCAACAAAATATTGATGGCCTCGAGTAGATAATGGGTGGCCTGAAGGGCATCTTTCGCTTCACGCAGATACGTCCCCTCGCGGGCCAACCACAGTACCATCAAGTTTGTACCCAATTCTCGGCCGATGTCGGCCGTCTTTTTCGACCGTTCGATGGCATAGTCTCGAACCTTTGGGTCGTTGGCGGTATAGGCGCCGTCGATGGTAAGCGAGTTTTCCCAGAGGCGAGGAGCTACAAATTCTGCCTCTAATCCCTGATCGTCCAGCAAACGTCTCATTTCACGAGCGGCTGCGCTAATTTCAGCCGGGTTTAGACTATCAAGGTCAGGAACGGCATCATCATCGTGAAACTGGACGGCATCGAATCCCAGCTCTTTATAGATCAACAATTTGTCAGCGAAAGGCACCGTCGGACGAACCGGAGGGCCAAAAGGATCGGCGCCTTCATGTATGTTCCAGGGGCCAAATGAAAATCTATAACCGAATTTCTCCATGGTATTTATCCCAGCAATAACGTCCACAATACTTAGTTCGTTAAATCCTGATCCCAAATGCGTAAGCCTGTTCGGCTTAAGTAAATAGGAATATTCTGAAAGAGTGGATTGGTCTGCTCGATTTCTCGAATCATGGCTCTTTTTTCAGAAGAAAGTTGATCACCTAGGATAGTCACCGAGCCGCCTTCGCCGCCAGCCCCATTTACTTTCCAACCCAGGGCGCCATGCTCATAGGCAATGTCGATGACCTGCGAAGCATCGCTACTTATTAGATGCGGGTTAAGTCCTCGCTGCGCCTCTGTATTCCTGGTCATAGCCCGGCCCAAGGCAGCAAAGTCGCCGCCATATACAGCATCACGAGAGGGCTCCGCCGTGTCTCTTAAATCGTTAAGTTGTTGGCAATCTGGGCCAGCATCTTCAAGTTCACGAATAACTTTTTCATGGATCTGGGAAGAGCTGTGTGACCTTCCCAAGTAGATAAGTACCAAACGGCGTTCTAACTCCCACCAAATCGAGTTAGGAATCTGAAGCTGAGACACCGAAGCCCTAGGGTAACTGAACATATCGATGTAGTTGATACCACCATAAGAAGAACAGAGTTGGTCTTGAATACCGCTTTGTTGGCCAAGCAAATCCACTTCAACCGAATGAGCCTTGTAAGCAACCTCATGTGGTGTTAAACGTCCAGGCGTTAGCATGTCCAAAGCACCGATTAAGGCGACCGTGACCGCGGCCGAGGTGCCCGTAGAGGCGCCACTAGGTGCCTCCGAAAAAATCGTAACTTGGAAAGAGAGATCCTGGGGCATCCGCATCAGCTCGATTGCTGCCTCCAGCAATGGGTGTCTGTCCCAACCCCCTTCTTCGCGCCTGGGCGCATAACGTTCTCCATAATTCTCGGCATAAATGACGACGCGATCGGACAGGGCGCCGACAGGAAAGACTTCTAATTGGACTTCGGCATAGGGATAGACGCCGATGTTAAATATCTTGCCATATTTGGCAAACCAGGTATCGGTCCAACCGCCATTGTCACAAATTCGGATTGGAGCGACGGCATTGATGATGCGTAAAGGCTTTTCTGTTTGGGAATCGCTCATCATTTTCTTCAAATCTGGCTAAGTAGACGTATGAACTTCCAGAGCCAACTCATATTTACGTGACTCGCCGGGTTCCAAGAATTCGAGGGTGCCCTGCTTCCTCTCGATCGCCCGACCTTCAACATAACAGTTAGCCGGCTCGATCCCTAGGACATGAACGCCAGCGCCCGCCATCTTCCACTGCACCAATTTCGGCAGCTGGCGGGTTGACCAATTTAACGTTAAGGTGAGGGGCTTTGAATTTCCGCCTCCCACAGGGAAATTTGGATTGTAAATCGTGGCCTTGACGGGACCGTTTTCCATCTCCTGATGGTAATAAACTCGCTCTTGAAAACCCGCCTCTGGTGCCGGCCAGCGATCAAAGTCAATTACAGGAACTCCCTCGTCGCGGGGCACTACTCGGTTGGAGGGAAATTGAATCGTCGTCTCTTGACTTAGAAGCGGGAATCCGAAATTGAAATGATAAAGAATCATGTGAGGCGTGGGTTCAAATCCAACGTTTTCCACAAGATCGATAAGTTGTAGACTATTTTGGCCAAGTTTGCTTCGTATTCGCCGGGATAAGCGAATATTTTCGCCAAATATCTGGGTTTCCTGGACGGTTCCAGCGATTTCCATTAAATATTCGTCGCCCTCCCAATGTCCGTCAAGGGAGACATGGCTGGCTGGCAAATGATGTGCTCTCCCATGTAGCCCATATGGTTGGCCTTGATCCAGACCCGCTGCACCTGCATACGACAACCCGCAGGTCATTAACAGGCCGCCAACGGCCGTACGCAGCCATTCGATCTCCTGAGAATCGTAATAGGCTGGATGGACATCGCCATTGGCCGACTGCCAACTCAGTGGCACACCGCCAAATTCAGCCAGGGAAATATCTAAGGCTCGAGAAGGACTAACGTAAAAGGTCAGTCCGCCACCGGTGCGAACTTGTATCTGCTCGCTACCAGTTTCCAGACCTTCGCGCCACTGAAATCGACGTAGGCCACCGATCTGTTCGATCCGGCCGACACGGGCTTCAATTTCTCGTCGTGTCCAGGTTCGACCATAAAGCTCCATTGGATCATCTACCTAGCAAGCCACTGAGGCGCATCTTCTGAAATAGAAAAGTCATATTTAGAGATCTTCCTCGATTTCCGGTAAACGTTTGATGCGCGGATCGGTAAAGACATCAAACTCATCCCGACTGGTACTTGAGAATTCAGATACGATAGCCCCCTCGCCGGCTGCCTGGAACCAATGCAAAGTATCCGGCGGGATGGTGTATTGTTCGCCAGGATTCAATTCAATTTCGTGATACACCGTATAAAAATCTTCGCTTCCCTGAGGTACCTGCGCCTGGAGGGGGTTGGTCGATTCACCTTCTACATATAACCAAACTTTGCCCCATCGACAGCGAAAGGTTTCCATTTTGCCCGGATCATCTCCGACGGCTGGGTGGCGATGTTCTGGACAGGTTTGACCAGGAAACAACACCAACTCCTTAGCGCAGTAACGATCCGTGTTTACATAAATCACTAATTCTAAGCCGGTTTTTTTCAGATCGTTTAGACCAAATTCGGCAACTTCGATATTTTTTTGCTCTTCGCCAGTGAGAGTGATGCCCACACGAGATAGCATCTCAGCCGCCCTCACTTGAGCCAATTTGACTTCACTTCGTTTGATCACAGTCTACTCCTAAATTCAGACCCGCCGTTAGGCCAATTATCAGCTAACGACAGGTATATTTGTTTACATAACACGAATCGACCAGTAACAATCAAGATATCTAGGCCTTCTCCAGCGTCTGAGTTGACATAAATTCCACCGTTTCCTCCAGCGACGTCACCCCACCAAGGGCACCCATGCCGGTGACGCAAAGCGCGCCGACGGCATTTGCCAAGCGGGCAGTCATATCCAGTGACCAATTCATGTACACACCAGCTATGAAGCCAGCGGCGAAAGCATCGCCAGCTCCGGTCGTATCTTCAACCTGGACTTCGTAGGCGGGTAAACGAAACATGTCGCCGGAAGTATTCTTCACCAGACACCCATTCCGGCCCATCTTAATAGCAACCGTGCCCACACCGCGATCAATTAAGGTCTGGGCGATGTCAGCCGGGTCACTCCTTCCGGTAATCGCCCGGGCTTCTGAGAGGTTAGGGACCATATAATCCAGGTGGGGCAAACAAGGGTCGATAAGGTCCAGCCAACGATCAGATGCATCCCAGGCTGTATCTAGAAAGGTAATCGTGCTGCTCTCACGGGCTTTTTTTAACATTTCCGCTGTGGGCAGGCCGTCCAACCCTGGCAGGACAAAACTACCAGCTAAATGTAAAATAGAGGCCTCATTGATTACCTCGGTGGTCACGTCCTCGGCGAGCAAAGCCGCATTTGCCCCTATGTAGTGAACGAAGCGGCGTTCTCCATCGGAATCGACCATGGCCATTGTGGCCGATGTGCCGTGGGTGGGGGATCGCCCCACCCCTTGAATGTTTATCCCTCTTCGATCGAGTGTTTCAATCAAATAGTCACCCAGCGTATCCGGACCAACCTTGCCGATCAGGGAAACGTTGAAACCGAGTTTAGAAAGGGCAGTCGCCGTATTAACCGCGCCTCCACCTGGGTAAAGGCCCATATTTTCGACCAGAACCAGTCTACCTCGCTCTGGCAGTGCTGGCAGTGGTCCGCCTATTAAATCGGCTACGATGATGCCCAAACATAAAATAGGCTTTCCATCTTTCATATCAATTCTGAGATTGCGGCAAATTCGGCTGCTAAGGCCGGATATAAAGCCCGATATTGTTGATAATATGGTTCATAGGCCGAAGTTCGAGCTGGATCATTGACTGTCCGACCTGTAATCTTTATTGTTGCTTCACAAGCGGCCGGGACAGATTCGTAAATGCCTGCTCCGACACCAGCCAGGAGCGCTGCTCCGAAAGCAGCACCTTCGGTGGTATTAACGGTGACAAGTTCAGCGCCCAGAACATCAGCCATGATCTGCCGCCAATGAGCGCTTTTAGCACCACCACCGGAGATTCGTACCTGATCAATATGGCTGAGCCCACTACTTTGGATCAGACTAAAACTATCCTTGATGCCAAAAGCGACCCCTTCCAGCACAGAGCGCGTCATGTGGCCACGATTGTGACGCACGGTAAGGCCAATCCAGGCGCCCCTGGCCAAAGGATCGGGATAAGGTGTTCTTTCCCCGGTTAGATACGGCAGAAAAAACAAGCCTTCGCTACCGAGGGGGGTATCAGCCGCGGCATCTATCAGATCATCAAATGATTCTTTTGGTGCCAGAGTGTCGCGATACCATTGAAGACTTCCC